>Ga0123390_1034291_pt1 | contig 23243 bp, 23 predicted proteins | sample T3HHNO3metaT_FD_89918 | JGI IMG/M metagenome (GOLD analysis project Ga0123390, IMG submission 89918) | Methane-oxidizing artificial microbial communities from Washington, USA to study methane cycling - T3-HHNO3 metaT (Metagenome... | ecosystem: Engineered > Modeled > Simulated communities... | reverse complement strand
GTTATGATGGCCCGACAAATTCATGCCGACAGCCTTATGAGCATTACTGCCAAACGTTCCGCCACCGTTTTTACATATTTTCTAACGATCATGTGTCTGGCAATATCCGGTTGGGTGTCCGCCCAGGAAACGTTGCGGATACTCACTTGGGACGGTTACGCCGATAATGAAGTGATTTCGGCATTCCAGCAGCGGTTCAACGTTGCGATAGAGTTGACCCTGGTAACGTCGGACGACGACCTTTGGCAGAAAATCAATAGCGGCAGCTATGACGTATTTGCTGTCAATACTGCGGAATTGCAGCGTTATATCGATCATGGCCTCAGCAGACCGATCAGCATGGCGAATATCCCCAACCATGCCCGGCAATTGCCGCGTTTCCAAAACTTGCAAGCTATCCCCGGTCTGGTTCGTGGGAACGACACGTATGCCGTTCCTTACACCTACTCGGAAATGGGGCTGATCTATAACCGCAAACTAGTTAACACAGCCCCACAATCCATGTCGGCTATGTGGGACACCGCTTATCGGGGCCGCGTGCTGGCTTTTAACGCCAGTAATCACAATTTTTCCATGGTCGGCTTACTGAGGGGCGTCTCCAATCCGTTCCGGATGACGTATCCCGAACTACAACAGGCCGCTCGCGAATTGGCCAAGTTACGCCGTAATGTTTTGACCTTTTACGCGACCGCCGAGGAAGCGACCAGGCTTTTTGTCAAATATGATATAGCCTTGATTTTCGGTAATTACGGCACCCAACAACTGAAAGCCTTGCGCGAAGCAGGTGCCGACATCGGCTATGTGATTCCCCGCGAAGGCGCGCTGGCCTGGCTGGATTGCTGGGCAATCACCCAAAATAGCCGAAACCCTGAATTAGCGGAAGCATGGATTAATTACACCTTGGAAAAAGCGGTCAGCGAGCGACTCACCCAGCAACACGGCTTGGCAAACACCCTTACAGCGCCGGAGAACGACAGTCCCCAAAACCAGCCCATCATTTGGCTGGAACCGATACTCAATCCTCTAGCGCGCAAAACGCTATGGGATAGAATCATTTCCGGCGAAGCGCCCGAGGCATTCTGAGTGCGCTCCAGCATAGGCATAAAACTGGGTTTCTGGCTGGCACTGCTAGGCACACTATCCACAGGCCTAACCGGTTATTATGTTTACGATCGTAGCCGGACCATGCTGGTGGGAACGGCCAAGGATAAGCTGTTAAACGACACCCAAGCCTTAGGACACCGATTTGCGGATGCGTTGGCAGCTACCGCCAGCAACGTAAAGTTTCTAACCCATCTGCCGGTCAGCGCCGACATCGTCTCGGCGAAACCTGAGTCAAAGTTGAGCATACGCAAAAATCAATTGGCGGAGATTTTTGTCAGCCTGCTGAATGCCCATCCCGAATACAGTCAAATCCGTTTGATCGACACACAACATTACGGCAAGGAATTGGTCAGAGTCGATAGAGACCAAGACAACCTCAAAATCATTGACGAGGCACAATTACAAGAGAAGAACCATTTCCCATACGTATTCGAAACCATGCCGCTAGCCGCCGAGCTATACTACGTTTCCGAAATCAATTTAAATCAAGAATTAGGCACTCACCTGGGATTCGGCAAACCCACTCTGCGGATAGCGATGCCCATCAAGTCGGCGAACGCCTCCACCATCGCGGTGATCGTCATCAATGTCGATTTACAAGGGTTGTTCGAGCAAGTGCGCGGCGATATTCCCGACGATATTGAATTGCTGCTCAGCAACGACAGAGGGGACTACTTGATGCACCCCGACGCGGCAAAAACCTTTGGATTTGAGAGCGGCCGCAATTTCCTGATTCAGGATGACATCCCGAACATAAAAGCGATTCTGGCTGGCAAACAAGCGCATTTGGTATTCGCGACCAGCGATAAGCAAAGTCTGGCCGCTTCTTCACTGGCCGCTTTCGTAAAACTGCCGTTGGGCTCGGAAAGCCGCGGGCGCTTCGCGATGCTGGGCTTGTACACGCCGCTGAAAAACGTTTTGCAGGAAAGTAAAGCCCTGGGAATAGGCGTTATCGAAATAACATTGTTGTTCAGCCTGCTGGCAAGTGCAATTTCGCTGCTGTTGGCGCGCGTCCTGGCCAAACCGCTAAATTCGATGACGACCGCCATCGGTCAATACAAGCTGGGCACGCCGCTGACCGGGCTACCGACGCAGCGTAACGACGAAATCGGCTACCTGGCTAATAGCTTCATGTCGATGACTGAGCAACTAAACTCGCAAATAGCTGAGCTACATGCCTCCGAAGCCAAGTTGCATGCCATTCTCGACAACGCACCGGTCGGCATTTGGCTGGCCGACCTTGATACGCGCTTTTTGTTTGTAAACCATACCTTTTGCGACGCCCTTGGCCTGCCGGAAGCCCGCTTCATTGCTAACGAGCAACTTGCCGAGCTGTTTGGGACGGAAATGGCCGCCCGTTTCCTAAGCGCCGATCAAGCCTGTTTAGCGCAAGCGAACCAACCGCATCAATCTCTCGAGCAAATTAAATTTGCCGACGGCAAACGGCATACCATCCAGATAACCCGCACCCAATTACAGGACATTAACCAAGAAACGGTCGGCATTATCGGTATTGCCATGGATATCAGTGATCGCCAACAAGCGGCTAATCGCGAACGCGCCCATAACCACGTACTGGAATTACTGTCAAAAGGTGCGGCATTACCGGATATCCTGCAAGCGGTAGTGCGGGGTGTGGAAACCCAAAATCCGGACTTACTCTGTTCAATCTTGTTATTGAATAGCGAAGGCAATCGCCTATTTATCGGTGCGGCACCGCGCCTGCCCGACTTCTACAATGCCGCCGTAGACGGCTTGTTCATAGGTCCCGGCGTCGGCTCATGCGGCACCGCCGCTTACTTTGGCCAACGCGTCATTGTCGAAGATATTCAGAACCATACGTATTGGGGACCTTTTACCGAGCTTGCGGCACGGGCCGACTTAGGGGCGTGCTGGTCGGAACCAATCCGTGGCTCCTCCGGCCAATTGTTGGGCACGTTCGCTATTTACCAGCGCCAGCCAGCGTCACCGGGAGCCGACGATATTCAGATGATTGAACAGGCTTCGCATCTGGCCGGCATCGCGATCGACCGTAGCCGCAGTAATGAAGAGCTGCAATTGGCTTCGTTAGTGTATCAAAACAGCAGCGAAGCCATGGCCGTAACCGACGCACAAGGCATGATCATCAATGTTAATCCGGCTTTCACCGCGTTGACCGGCTACACCTTGGACGAAGTCATCGGTAAAAACCATAACATTCTGAACTCCGAGCGGCAGAGCGAACAGTTTTATCAAGCCATGTGGCACGCCATCAACACTGGCGGTCACTGGAAAGGCGAAATTTGGAATCGCCGGAAGAATGGCGAGATTTTCGCCGAGCAACTGACCATCAATACCATCTTCAGTGCGGATGGCGTGCCGCAGCGGCGAGTTGCGTTGTTTTCCGACATCACGCAAAAAAAACAGTCCGAAGAACTGATCTGGACCCAAGCCAATTTCGATCCGCTCACTGGCCTGCCCAACCGCCGCATGTTTCACGACAGACTGGATCAAGAAATCAAAAAGGCACATCGTAGCGGCTTACAGGTCGCTTTGATATTGCTTGATCTTGACCGTTTCAAGGAAGTTAACGATACACTGGGGCACGATATGGGCGATTTATTGCTGAAAGATGCCTCGCAACGGCTACTGCGTTGCGTACGCGATTCCGATACTGTCGCCAGATTGGGCGGCGACGAATTCACAGTTATCCTCGGCGAACTTGATGATGCCGACGACGCCGAACGCGTCGTCAAAAACATCCTGCAAAGATTGGCCGAACCTTTTCAGCTGAAAAGCAAAGTGGCCTACATCTCCGCCAGTATCGGCATCACGCTCTACCCCAAGGACGCCGAGAGAATCGATTCATTAATCAAAAACGCCGATCAAGCAATGTACGCCGCGAAACATCAGGGCCGTAATCGCTATTGTTATTTCACTCCATCAATGCAGGAAGCCGCTCTAGCGCGCATGCTGATTGCCGACGATTTGCGTAACGCTCTGGAGGCCAACCAGTTCGAAGTGTATTACCAGCCGGTCGTGGAACTGGGCTCCGGCGCCATCCATAAAGCCGAAGCGCTGATTCGCTGGCAACACCCGACGCGCGGCATGGTCAGTCCCGCAGAATTTGTGCATATTGCCGAAGATATAGGCCTGATTGCCGAAATCGGCGATTGGGTATTTAAACAAGCGGCGGGACAGGTCAAACAATGGCGTTCCCGGTACCATCCGGATTTTCAGATCAGCGTCAACAAATCGCCGGTGCAGTTTTACGACGACCAGTCCCACGGCACTTGGCTGGATCACTTGCAAACACTTGAGTTGCCCGGACAAAGCATCGTGGCGGAAATTACCGAGGGCTTGCTGCTGGACGCCAGCAATGTGGTAAAAGATCAATTACTGGCTTTTCGAGATGCGGGAATTCAAGTATCGCTGGACGATTTCGGCACAGGCTATTCGTCGCTGGCTTATCTGAAAAAATTCGATATCGACTATCTGAAAATAGATCAGTCTTTCGTCGGTAATTTGTCGCCGAACTCCAGCGACAAGATACTCTGCGAAGCGATTATCGTCATGGCGCACAAGCTGGGCATAAAGGTCATCGCGGAAGGCATAGAAACCGAACAACAACGCCAGCTACTGCTGGAAGCGGACTGCGACTATGGACAGGGCTATTTATTCTCCAGAGCCCTGCCGGCCGATGCATTCGAGGAACTACTAGCCTCAGGCACCAGCGCACAGAACACACTTATTTGAGCTTCAATTTCAGTAAATGCACCCGCCGATTGTCGGCCCGCAATACCTCGAAACAGAAGTCTTCCAGCTCCACTTTTTCGCCTTTCTTGGGAAAATGCTCAAGGCGCTGCACGATCAAACCGCCTAGCGTATCGTATTCGTCGTCTTCCAGCGTAGCGGAAAAATAATCGTTGAATTCTTCGATGGGTGTAAGCGCGCTGACGATAAACTCTTTTTCGCTACGCTGAGAAATAAATTCTTGTACTTCATCGTCGTCGTGTTCGTCTTCGATCTTGCCGACGATTTGCTCGAGGACGTCTTCAATCGTCACCAAGCCGGCGGCGTTGCCGTATTCGTCTACAACGATGGCCATGTGATTGCGTTCGGTGCGAAATTCTTTTAACAACACGTTCAAACGCTTGCTTTCCGGAACCACGTTGACCGGACGCATCACATCTTCGACTTTCAGGGTTTTATCCCGCAAAGCATGAGCCAGCAAGTCTTTGGCCAGTAACACGCCGACTACCTTACTGCGGTCTTCTTCGATGACTGGAAATCGGGAATGGGCAAATTCGACAACTAAAGGAAAGATGGTTTCCAGCTCCGCATCCCGGGGCACGACCACCATTTGCGAACGCGGAATCATGATGTCTCTGACCCGCATCTCCGCTACGTGCATTACGCCTTCCATCATGGCCAACGCGTCGGAGTCTAAAAGATGTTTTTCTTGCGATTCTCTCAATATCTCCAGCAAGTCTTCCTGATCTTGCGGCTCCCCACTCAGAAAATGACCGATGCGCTCGATCAAGCTCTTATGGGGTTGACTACTCGGGGGGTTACCATCGCTCATTACTTTCCATCCTCCATATAAGGGTTTGCTATACCTAATTTGCTCAAAATCTCAATTTCTAATGCTTCCATTTGTTCGGCATCCTGATCCTCTATATGGTCATACCCTAGCAAATGCAATACGCCGTGTATAGTGATATGCGCCCAATGATGTTCGGCCAATTTGTTTTGCTGCGCCGCTTCCTGCGCAATCAGCGGCGCGCAAATCACCAAATCGCCCAGCAAGTCCATATCGATACCCGCCGGCGCTTCAAACGGAAAGCTCAGGATATTGGTCGGCCCATTCTTGTGGCGATATTGTTGGTTGAGTTGCGCACTTTCCGCATCATCGACTAACCGAATCACCAGTTCGCTGTCCGCGCCATCTTCAAAAATTGCCAGGGCGATATCCGCCCATTGCTGAAACTGCTCCAATTCGGGGTGAGGCGCCGACGTAGCAATTTGCATGTCGATATAATTCATACACTAAACCGAGGGCGTGTGCTCTTTTTCGTAGTGCTCGTAGGCGGCGACTATCCGCTGCACCAAAGGATGCCGGACCACGTCGCGCACGCCGAAAAAGGTAAAACTGATACCCTCTACATCCTTCAGCACTTTCAACACATGCTTCAAGCCGGACATTTTTTCGTTGGGTAAATCGATTTGCGTGACATCGCCGGTAATGACGGCGGTGGAGCCAAAACCGATCCGGGTCAGAAACATCTTGATCTGTTCCACCGTGGTATTTTGCGCTTCATCCAGAATAATGAAGGAATCGTTCAAGGTTCTACCGCGCATAAAGGCTAAGGGCGCTACTTCGATGACATTTTTTTCCAGTAATTTCTCGACGCGTTCGAAGCCCAACATGTCGTAAAGCGCGTCGTACAAGGGCCGTAAATAGGGATCGACCTTCTGCGCCATATCGCCCGGCAGGAAACCCAATTTCTCGCCCGCTTCGACTGCCGGCCGCACCAGGATAATCCGCCGTACCGTCTCGTTTTGCAGCGCGTCAACCGCACACGCCACCGCCAGATAGGTTTTACCGGTACCAGCGGGACCGACGCCAAAATTAATGTCGTGCGAAATGATCTTGCGCAAATAGTCCTGCTGATTAAAACCGCGTCCCTTGATTACTCCGCGCTTGGTTTTAATCGCCACCGGCTCCAATTTCACGTTCGGAGCCGCCTGTAGTAACTGGTCGATACTGGCATCCTGCAAACTCAAATGCACTTGCTCCGGGGTGATTTCTTCCCGCTCGGTGAGTTCGAACAATTTCTGAATCACCGCGCAAGCTGCCGTGACGGCGGCATCGACACCCGTCACTTTAAAATGATTGCTGCGATTGGCGATCTCTACCTGCAAGCGTTGCTCGATTTGGCGAATATGCGCATCCAATTGTCCGCAAAAATTGGACAAACGCTGCGCATCGGCGGGTAACAGGGTAATTTCTTGCGAAAAATGGTTGGCGTTCAACACTAGGCGGTCTGCTGGATTTTTTCGATGGACGATTCCACCAGACGGCCGCGTAACGAATTGGGCAAGGCTTCGGCAATGTAGACATCAACGAACTGGCCTATCAAGCGCGGGTGCCCGGCAAAATTCACGGCGCGGTTGTTCTCGGTACGACCAGTGAGATGCAGCGGATTTTTCTTGGAAATGCCTTCTACCAGTACGCTTTGCACCGTACCAATCATCGCTTCGGAAATAGCCATAAACATTTCGTTCAGCCTATCTTTCAAGCGCTTCAGGCGCTGTTCCTTAACCGCCATACTGACATCGTCGGCAAAATTGGCCGCCGGCGTGCCCGGTCTGGCACTGAAAATGAAACTGTAAGACAAGTCGTAACCGACTTCTTCGATCAGATCCATCGTATCTTGAAAATCCTGCTCGGTTTCGCCGGGAAAGCCGACGATAAAATCCGACGACAAACTAATGCCCGGCCGCACCGCTTTCATCTTGCGCATGATTTCCAGATAATCTTCGCGTCTATGGCCGCGCTTCATCTCGGCCAAAATACGGTTGCTGCCGCTTTGCACCGGCAAATGCAAATGATTGACCAACTGCGGAATTTCGGCAAACGCTTCGATAATATCGTCAGTGAATTCCAAAGGATGCGATGTGGTGAAACGTATACGGTCGATACCATCGACGGCAGCGACGCAATGCAACAGCAGCGCAAAACTAGCTAGATCGCCGTCTTCCATCGCACCGCGATATGCATTAACGTTTTGGCCGAGCAGGTTGATCTCGCGCACGCCTTGTCTGGCCAGCGTTTCGATTTCGGCAATCACATCGTTCAGCGGCCGGCTGACTTCTTCACCGCGGGTGTATGGCACTACGCAATAGGTACAGTATTTACTGCACCCTTCCATTACCGACACATAGGCCTTAGGACCTTCCGCACGCGGTTCCGGTAAATTATCGAATTTTTCGATTTCCGGAAAAGAAATATCTACGACATGCTTACCGCCGCTACGTGCTTGGTTTAACAACTCAGGCAAGCGGTGCAGAGTTTGCGGGCCAAACACGATGTCTACATACGGTGCGCGTTTTTGCAGCGCGGCACCTTCCTGGCTGGCCACGCAGCCACCGACGCCGATAATCACACCGGGACGTTTATCTTTGATTTTTTTCCAGCGCCCGACCGCAGAAAACACCTTTTCCTGGGCTTTTTCGCGAATCGAACAGGTGTTTAGCAGTAACACATCGGCGTGTTCCGGAATATCGGTCAACTCCATGCCATGCGATGCCATCAATACGTCCCGCATTTTATCGGAATCGTATTCGTTCATTTGACAGCCGTTAGTCTGTATGTAAAGTTTTTGCGCCATGCTTGATGAGATACCTCAACTACTCTCACTAACAAAAAACCCCCATCTCGCGACGGGGGCTCGTAATGGCCGGATTATAAACCCAATTTTCGGCAAATGCTTGTTTTATACGGCAATCCCCACTTGCAGGGCCTCGAACCAATCCAGAAAACGCTTCACATCATCGCCTTTAAACATCCGACCATGTTGCGGGGCCAGTATGTCGATATCCAACTTCCTGACCCGATCAATCCAGGCGCGCTTAGCTTGATTAGAGGGCATCCAACGCTGATGAAAGAAACGCATCTTCTCGACGTGCATATCGAAGTTGTCCACAAATACCGGCGTACCCGGCGCTTCCAAGGCTGCACCGACATCGCCGGACATCAGGATTTTGGCGTGTGGATCGTAAATATGGAAATTAGCAGAGGCATGCAGGTAGTGCGCAGGGATGATCTGCAACTCGGTAGTACCGAGATTGATGACCCCGCCATGATCGGGAATCGGCACATATTCGATAGTTTCGCAGCCGAAATGCCTTAAAAAACCTTCCCATAACGCTGCCGCATGCAGTTTGGCGTGAGGCAACGCTTGATCCCATAAACCTAAAGACGAAATGATGTCCGGATCTTGATGCGATGCGAACAAATCGGTAATTTCCTCTACCGGCGCATGGTGTAAAACCGCCGCCAGCATGGGTGCAAACAGTTCTATGCCGCCGGGATCAATCAATAAGCAGCGATTGGCCGTCCTCACCATATATTGGTTGGTATCGATAATTTTTTCGGGCTTATGTACGTCGCGGCCAAACATTATCCATTGGTAGGCGCCCTCATAAATTTTGGTCATTCTCATGCTAACTGTACCTCTTGGCCAGACTGGGTTTGGTGGGTGCGCTATTCGGTGACGTTTATAATCGTCAAAGCACTCCGGCATTTATGTACTTTATCGTTGATTATTTGCGCGGCGTTATCGACGCTTTCCGCGACCGCTTGCAGACTTTGCAGATACTCTCCCGCTTGCGAAGCCTCGATGCGGGAGTTGGCAGCAATCACCCGGGCCGCCCTGGCCGGATGCATCACATCAGCCAACTTAATCAATAATTCCGAAACCTGGATAATAAACTCTCGATGACAAATCTGAGTTCTTAGCCTGACTTCTTGCAATGGGGCGTTCAAGGAATCGGCATATCTGGCGCCGACGGCTAACTGTCCAACTTTCTCGAAGCGTCTGCACGCTTCGGTCATACGTTGTTCATTGACTGTCAGGCGATAAAGGTGGAAAGCGTATTCGTTGATGTTATTGACCAATTCGATCGTATCCTTGGCCAATTCGTTAATGAAGTCGGTGATGGGTTGGAAACCCTTGGCCTTTTCCCCGGCTCGAAAGGCAATGGCTTTGGCATTGGCTGCCGCTAGGGAAATTTCCTTGGCCACTTCCATCACCGCGCTCAATTCGGCGGCTATAGAAGCCACGGCGACAAATTGGGACTTGGTTTGTTTGACTTGCATACTGAAAGACCCTCAGATCGACGATAAATTTATTTATAGCTTAGCCGACAAATAAATACCCGTGCTATTTGAGTTTCTAATAAATGCGCGTCAACCCCGGTTATTTAGGTCGATAATGAGTTGGATCAGCCACGCCCAGATTTTGAAAACCGGCCGCCCGCAATCTGCAGGCATCGCAAACGCCACAGGCTCTACCTTTAATATCAGCAGAGTAACAAGATACGGTATCCGCGTAATCGACGCCCAGCTCCAAACCTTTTTGAATAATCTCAGCTTTGCTCAAAGCTATCAGCGGTGTGTGAATTTGAATTTTATGGCCTTCCACTCCCGCTTTGGTGCCCAGGTTGGCCATATCTTGAAAAGCTTTGATAAATTCCGGCCGACAATCGGGGTAACCGGAATAATCGACGGCGTTCACACCGATGAACACATCGTGAGCGTTCACCACTTCCGCCCAACCCAGGGCAAACGCCAGAAATATAGTATTTCTGGCCGGCACATAAGTCACCGGAATGCCGGCTTGCGGCGAAGTCGGTACATCGATCCGCGCATCGGTCAACGCAGAACCGCCTATTGCGCTCAACCCGAGGTTGATGATCTTATGATCAGCGACCTGGTAATGCTTGGCGATTCTCCGCGAAGCTTCCAATTCGGCATTGTGGCGCTGGCCGTAATCGAAACTCAAGGCGTAGCAAGTAAAGCCTTGTTGTTTGGCAAGTGCCAACACCGTAATGGAATCCAGGCCGCCGGACAATAAAATGATTGCCGGCCTGGAACTGCTGTTATTTTCCACGCGCGTCGTTCCAAAGAAATTTATGTAATTGAATTTGAAACCTAACCTGTAATTGGTCGGCCAAAATACGCTCGGCCAGCTCGGTATGTGACATCACATCCATCACCGGCGAGAACAGTACTTGGCAATGTTCGACTAAGCGATAGAGCTCAAGTTGCTGCTTGGCCCATTGGTAATCGGCGGCATCGGCAATCACGAATTTGACTTGGTCGTGCGCCGTTAAATACTGGATATTGTCATATCGATTGCGCTCAAGTTCACCTGAGCTCGGCGTTTTCAAATCCATGACTTTACTGACCCGGCTGTCAACCATCGACACATCCAAGGCACCGCTGGTTTCCAGCGAAACCTGGTAACCGGCATCCAACAAGCGAAGCATCAAAGGATTACAGGCAGGTTGAGCTAAAGGTTCGCCACCGGTTACCGTCACATAGCGGGTGTTGTAGCGGCCAACCTGCTGAAGAATATCGTCGAGGCTAAGTTTATCGCCGCCGCTGAAAGCATAGGCAGTATCGCAATAGGTGCAACGCAAGGGGCAGCCGGTCAAGCGAATAAAGACAGTGGGCAGCCCCACCGTATTCGCCTCACCCTGTAGGGAATAGAATACTTCGGTAATACGTAGCGTTTGCTCCATCCGTACGCCAATTTATTGCGGCATTTGCGCCAGCTTTTTTTCCGCCAAATGCGCAGCAGTAGTGCCTGGATAGCTGGTAGTCACCCGCGTTAGATAATCGCGAGCTTTTGCGGTGTTTTGCAGATCGAATTCGATATAGCCCAGTTTCAACAAGGCGTCCGGCACTTTAGAGCTGTTGGGGTATTGGCTGACCACCTTATTAAATGCAGCACGCGCCGCATCGAATTCACGATTGATCTTATGCGCTTCCGCCAGCCAATACTGAGAATTGTCGGCAAACTCGCCTGCTGGAAAGTCTTTCAGCAAATCCTGAAACATTTTGATGGCTTGGGCATTGTGGCCGTTACGCAAAGTATCGTAAGCCGACTGATAACGTTCCTTTTCGTTGCCTTGTGCCGCCGTCGCAGCCGGCTTATTGTCCACTACAGGCGCAGCCAGAGCTGGCGTCGCAGTTGCAACTGGCGCCGGGGTTGGTGCAACCGGGGCCGCTGGTGCGGGAGGTTGAGCAGCAGTGGCTGCCGCTTGTCCAGTCACAGCCGTATCGGCAGAAGCTGGCGCGGGCGATTGACTCTGCGGCGCTTGCCCACCGGCGGTAAGCGCCTGCATCCGATCATCAAGATCGGAGTACATATTGCTTTGTTTTCTTTGCAAGTCGGCGATGGTCTGGGATTGCTCCTCGACCATGCCGCGCAATTGTTGCACTTCCGACTGTAACTGCTCCAATCTGCCCAATACCTCAAAAATAGCATTGTCAGTAGCGGCCGGCTGCGCATAAGCATTCGCAGCCGGATAACCGGCACCATTAGGCGCAGCGCCAGCTTCGGCACATAAGCCAAAGCCGAGACTCAGGATCAGAAGCGCACGCTTACTCATTGATAGCCAACTTCCACGCGGCGATTTTGCTGCCAAGCTGATTCGTCATGACCCGACACAACAGGTTTTTCTTCGCCATAACTAACCACTTCCAATTGGCTCGCGGTGACACCTTGCGAACGCATCATTCTCTCTACTGATTTAGAACGTTGCTCGCCCAGCGCGATGTTGTATTCGCTGGAACCGCGCTCGTCGGCATGGCCGGACAGGATAACGTGTTGATTAGGATGTGAAGCCAAATAACGCGCATGCGCGGCCACGACAGGCACGTATTCTTGTTTCACTTGGCTGCTATCGATTTCGAAGTAAATGACCTGTTTGGACAACGGATTGTTAGGGTCGCTGAACTCAGGCCCCAGGTTCGCGCCGGAACCGGAGCCGAAGCTGCTGCCATTGCCTGAGCCGAATTGGCTACCAGACATAGATCCATCGGCCAGACCGCTGGTTGAGGCATCGGTACCTTGGGTGGAATCCGCCAAACCTTCTTCTTCGGTTGAGCTACAGCCTGTTGTTACCAAAATCGCAGTCATGGCCAAAGCCAAATAGGTTTTGTTAAATCTCATCAATTTTCTCCAATATATAAATTAAAACTCAGGTAGCGATAGTGTGAGGGCTATCGCGCTTGCAATCAAGGTGCCCAGGCCGGTTCACGGACCTCGCCACTCTCGAATGCCAATTTCTGTTGCATCGCGCCATCGGTAGACACCACCGATAAAGCCGACCGACCGCCGCGGTTCGCGGCAAATAAAACCATGCTGCCATTGGGCGCAAAACTAGGTGACTCGTCAAGATTTCCTTCCGTCAACACATTCACGGTGCGCGAAGCCATATCCATGACTGCAATTTTGTAGCCTCCGCCGCTGCCAGTAACCATTGCCAAGCTCCTACCATCCGCCGAAAAACGGCCTCTAGCGTTGTAGTCGCCCTGGAATGTAACGCGGCTGGCCTTGCCGCCGGAAGCAGGCATCAGGTAAAGCTGGGGTTTACCGCCTTGATCAGACGTAAACAAGATAGAGCTACCGTCCGGCGACCAAGTTGGCTCTGTATCGATGGACAAACCGCTGGTCAAACGGGTCAAAGAGCGACTACCCAAATTCAACACGTAAACATCCGGACTGCCGTCTTTAGAGAGCGTAATAGCCAGACGACTGCCGTCCGGTGAAAAAGCAGGTGCGCCATTGATACCCGGATAGGAAGAAACGCTTTCCCGTTGTCCGGTTGCCAGGGTTTGCACCCAAATTTCCGAACGCTTGGTATGGAAAGATACGTAGGCAATTTTACTGCCATCCGGCGACCAAGCTGGCGCCATAATAGGCTCTGGCGATTCGGCAATCGTCCTAGGGTTATAACCATCCGCATCGGCTACTTGCAGCATAAACTGCTTGCCGTTACCGCGACGAACGCTGGTCACATAAGCAATGCGGGTATTAAACGCGCCTTTGCGGCCGGTCAATTTTTCGTAAATCAGATCGCTAATATGATGCGCCGCCCGACGCAATTCGTTGGCGCCAGCAGTCAAACGGTAGCCCATTAACAACTGGCCGTTATGTACGTTGAACAAATGGAACTGGATGTTGTAGCTGCCGCCATTGCCGACCACTTGACCTATCGCCATATAGTCTTGGCCCAATACCTGCCAGTCCTTGAAGTTGACGCGCTCCGGCTCGCTGGGCTTGGTCAGCATATCGTCTTCCGACAAGGTTTTGAAAAAACCGCTGCCGCCCAAATCAGAACTGATCACATCGGACAACTTGACGTTGCCGATAGAGCCTTGTTGAGCAAACGGCACGATGGCAATAGGCACCGCAGTTTGCGAACCTTTGGTAATCTCTATGGTCAAACCGGCCGCCTGCGCCGCTGTAAACATCCCAGCCAAAATGCCGCCGACTAAAATTCTTGTGATTAACATCATTCTCTCGTTTCCGTTTACTGATTATTCCGGTTTAAACACAAAGGTAAAAACTCTAAATTCCTGATTAAATAAATTTCTATCTTGCGGTACCGGCAAAGGCGAAGCTTTTCTTACTGCATTCTCCGCCGAACGGTCAAAAATCGGATCGCCGCTGCTACCAATCACCACTGCGTCCATCACATCACCGCTAGCCAACAATTTTACCTGAATTGTGCATCTCAAGCCTTGCGTTGCGTTGATCGGCCGCGTCCAAGCCCCTTCGACTTTGCGGGCTATCATTTGCTTCGCGGAATCTACAGCTTGCTTATCCGACGCCGCTTTTGCCGCTGCAGCAGCGGCAGCCTCCGCAGCCTGGCGTTCTTTTTCCGCTTTTTCAGCCGCCGCTATCGCAGCTTGGCGCTCTTGTTCTGCCTTGGCTTTAGCAGCCGCTTCCGCCGCGAGCCGTTCTTTTTCGGCTTTCTCGGCCTTTTCCGCAGCCAGCTTGGCCTGACGTTCTTTCTCCGCCTTGGCTTTAGCTTCGGCTTCGGCCGCCATGCGTTCTTTTTCGGCTTTTTCTGCCGCTATTTTGGCTTGGCGCTCTTTCTCCGCTTTTTCGGCGGCGAGTTGTTTATCTTTTTCCGCCTTGGCTCTTGCCTCGGCTTCCGCTGCTTGTTTGGCTTTTTCAGCGTTAAGCGCGGCCTGTTTTTCTTTCTCGGCTTTAGCTTTTTCGTCAGCTAATTGCCTTTCCTTTTCCGCTTTTGCCTTGGCTTCCGCTTGCCTTGCTTGTTCCTGGCGCTTGGCTTCCTCGCTCTTTTGCTCCTGAAGCTTTTTTTGCTGTTCCAGGGCTTTTTGTTCCTGTAACTTCTTTTCCTGTTCCAGCTTTTTGATTTCCGCTTCCTGCTGTTGTTTCTCTCGCGCCGCTTCCGCCAGTTTTTGTTCCTTCAACTTGGCTTCGCGCTCCACTTCCTGTTGTTTTTGCTTTTCCAGTTGCTTTTGTTTCTCGGCTTCCTTTTGCTTTTCCGTCAATTCCTTCTGCTTTTCCAGTTCGGCTTGTTTCTGTTTTTCCGCGACTTCCTTTTGTTTCTCCAGTTCGGCTTGCTTCTGCTTTTCCGCGACTTCCTTGGCTTTTTTCTGTTCCAGAGCTTGCCGTTCCTTGGCTTCCTCTAACTTTTTTTCCTCTTCCTTACGCTTGGCGACCAGTTGTTCCTGCAGTTTCTTCTCTTCTAGCGCTTCTTGCTTACGCTTTTCGGCGGCTTCCTGAATTTTCTGCTCTTCAAGCACGCGTTGCTTTTTAGCTTGCTGCAACAACTGCTCTTCGGTTTTTCTGGCGTTTTCCAGTTGCTCTTGATGCTGCTTTTCGGCTTGTTGCTTGTTTGCTTCATTCTGCTTTAAGCGTTCGGCTTCCGCATCGATTTCCGCGCCATCCAATACAGTCGCTTCAATAATATCCGCCGGCGGGGCCATTTGTGCGTCGTCAGTTTCAGTTAGAAAACTAAAACTGAACAACAAGACAATCAGAATGTGCAGCGCTATCGCCTGTGCAAGCGAAGGTTTAAAACTTTTCATGGTGGTCTTTATTTGCTGTCTGGCGGCGGCGCGGTCATCAAGCCCACTTTGGGGGCACCGGTTTTCTTCAACTCCACCATCACGCTGACGATACTCCCGTATTCCACTTCGTGATCGCCACGCACATACAGCTGGGCTTTCGGATTATTTCTGAATACCGCAGCGACTCTGGTTTTAACGGTATCGACATCGACCGGCGTCTCGGCTTCCTCATCACCATTGCCAATATCGACATACAAACTGCCGTCTTTTTTGATCGAAACAATCACCGGCACCTGATCCTGTAAATCAACCGAATCAGCCTCGGCTTGGGGTAATTCGACCTCGACACCGGTTTGCACCAGCGGGGCGGTAATCATGAAAATCATCAACAGCACAAAGGTAACGTCGATATAAGGCACGACGTTAATTTCGGCCATTACTCCGCGTTTTTTGCGCGATCTGCGATTGCTGCCGCCTACATTCATTTGCTGTGCGCCTGTCTTTGCAGTAATACCACGAACTCGTCGACGAATAATTCGTAACGGCCAGCCAAACGATCCAAGCGCGTGGAGAAGCGGTTATAGGCAATAACTGCTGGAATCGCTGCAAACAAACCAATGGCGGTAGCAATTAAAGCTTCGGAAATACCGGGAGCGACATTTGCCAACGTCGCATTCTTGATTTCGCCTAAGGCACGGAACGAATTCATGATGCCCCAGACGGTGCCAAACAGGCCTATATAAGGACTGGTCGAACCGACTGTCGCCAAAAACGGCAAGGTCTCGTCCAGCCTATCCAACTCGCGAGATAACTCGATTCGCATCGCCCGCTGCGCACTTTCTACCTGCACCGAAGGTTCGACATCGCCCTTCTGGCGCATCCGCGCAAACTCGCGATAACCGGCCAGAAAGATTTTTTCTATGCCTTCCGGCTCGAAACGGTCACTGGACATTTTTTTATACAGCTCGGCCAAACCGACGCCGGACCAAAACTCCTCCTCAAAGTCGTCGGTGATGGCGATGGCTTGCTTCAATTCTTTACGCTTGGAAAAGATGAAGGTCCAGGAAGCAACCGATGCCGACAACAGGATGAACATAACAAACTGCACGACGATGCTGGCTTCTTTGACCAGCGTCAGGATGGATAAATCGGTATTCATTAGTTTAAATGTTCCAAAATAGCAGAGGGAATCAGTTTGGGCTTCATGCTTTGCGCATCAAGACAGGCAATTCGAACTTCAGCAGCGCACAACAGGTCTTGTTGCCGGGTAATCGATTGCTCAAAGGTAAAATTCGTTTTTTTGTGTTCAATCACTTTTGCATTAACATCCAACAGGTCGTTGAAGCGCGCCGGCTTCAAATAATCGACTTTTACCGAACGCACGACAAAAATCAGGTTTTGCTCAATAATCAGCCTGTCCTGTTCGAAACCGACAATACGCAGCATTTCGGTTCTGGCGCGTTCAAAAAACTTCAAATAGTTAGCGTAGAACACCACACCGCCCGCGTCAGTGTCTTCGTAATAGACCCTTACCGGCCAAGTAAATTCTTTCATTCGTCTCTTAACGAATTATTAATTGGCGAAGATGTCATCGACGCCGGGTTGCTGCTTGGGCACTGGTAAGCCAAAGTGGCTGTAAGCCTTATGCGTCACCACTCGTCCTCTGGGGGTGCGCATGATAAAGCCTTGCTGCAACAAATAAGGTTCCAGCACATCTTCCACGGTACCGCGCTCCTCGCTGATCACAGCAGCCAGCGTATCCAGCCCGACTGGACCGCCTTGAAAATGTTCTATCATGGCTGTCAATAACTTCCGGTCCAGCATATCAAACCCTTGCTGGTCTATTTTCAGCATATCCAAGGCTTGTTGGGCGATCTCACGACTAACCGTGCCGTTGCCTTTTACTTCGGCAAAATCCCGCACTCTACGTAAGAGTCGGTTGGCTATGCGCGGCGTGCCCCGCGAGCGGCAGGCTATCTCGTCGGCACCACCACTGTCCATGCCAATATTTAACAGCTTCGCCGAGCGACTGACGATACTGGCCAGTTCCTCAACGGTGTAAAACTCAAGACGTTGGACGATACCGAAACGATCGCGTAAAGGCGATGTCAACAAACCGGCTCGGGTCGTAGCGCCTATCAGCGTAAAGGGTGGCAAATCCAGCTTAATCGAGCGGGCTGCCGGACCTTCGCCTATTATAATATCAATTTGGTAGTCTTCCATAGCCGGATACAGTACCTCTTCCACCGCCGGACTGAGTCTATGGATTTCGTCGATGAATAGTACATCGTGCGCTTGCAGATTGGTCAGCAAAGCCGCTAAGTCCCCGGCTTTATCCAGCACCGGGCCGGAGGTTTGCCGAATGTTGACATTCATTTCCATGGCCACGATATTAGCCAAGGTAGTTTTCCCCAAGCCGGGCGGGCCGAAGATCAATACATGATCCAGAGCTTCCGAACGCGTTACCGCTGCCTGGATAAAGATTTCCATTTGCTCGCGGAGTTCTTTTTGGCCGACATAGTCTTTCAGACGCTTGGGGCGAATAGCTCGATCCACACGCTCTTCGTCATTATTTCCCTGAGCTGTAACCAATCTGTCACTCTCGATCATTTAACCGCACCGCGCAGCGCCAAACGAATAATGTCCTCACAGCTTTTATCTTCGGTGGCAATCGATTGCACCATTCGCGCCGCATCGGGCGGTTTATACCCCAAGGCGCACAGCGCACTAATCGCTTCTTGCTTCGGGCTGGCTGCCGACCCAGGTAACGAACTTGGCCGTTCATTCGTTGCCGATAGCTTGTTCAATTCCGGCAAACGACCGCGCATTTCAATAATCAAGCGCTCGGCGGTTTTTTGGCCGACACCCGGCAAGCGCACCAAACCTTTTAAATCGTTGTCATGCACGCAACGATAAAATTCTTCGGTGCTTTGCCCGGACAGTATCGTCAATGCCAGTTTCGGTCCGACGCCATTGACTTTGATCAGGGTTCTGAACAGCATGCGCTCGCTTTGAGTGGCAAAGCCGAACAAAATGTGCGCATCCTCTCGCACCACTAGATGCGTATGCAGTTTAACTTCCTCACCCAGTGCCGGCAGGTCGTAAAAGGTGTTCATCGGCGCTTCCACTTCATAGCCAACACCGTGTACATCCAGCAACAATTGCGGCGGGGCTTTGTGAATCAATTTACCGCGCAAAAAACCGATCACGAACTCGCCTTCTGCAAACGCATCGCGGTTTCCTGATAGTGACTATGACACAGACCTATTGCTAACGCATCGCTAGCGTCGATTTGCATATCGCCTTGAATACTCAACAAAATTTTCACCATGTGCTGAACTTGCAGCTTATCGGCATTACCTTTGCCAACCAAGGCCTGCTTCACCTGTCTTGCAGCGTATTCGAACACCGGCAAATCGCGGTTCAAGGTCGCGCAAATAGCCGCGCCCCGAGCCTGACCTAGCTTAAGGGCCGAATCGGCATTCTTATGCATAAACACCTGTTCGATGGCCATTTGCTCGGGACGATACAATTCAATCACCTGGCTGACGCCATCAAAAATCTGCTTTAAACGCTCAGGAAATTCATCGGATTTAATACGAATGCAGCCGCTCGCTACATAGCGAATACCGCGCGGCGTCGACTCCACCACACCGTAGCCGGTGATGCGCGAGCCTGGATCTATACCTAAAATTCTGGTCAATAGTCTATTGGTGCGAGTAATTGTGCGGTGTGATTAGGCATCGAGTGCAGTCATGATGTCGTCGCTGATGTCGGCATTGGAGTAAACATCCTGCACATCGTCCAGATCTTCCAAGCGGTCGATCAGCTTCAGCATTTTTTCGGCCGCATCGGCATCCAACTCGGTTTTGACGTCAGCATGCATCGTCACTTCGGCGTTTTCCGGCTCGAAGCCGGCAGCAACCATGGCATCCTTGACTGCCATATAGTCTTCAGGAGTGGTAAACACGTCGATAGAACCATCATCATTGGTGACCACATCCTCTGCGCCGGAGTCCATCGCCGCTTCCATCACTGCGTCTTCATCGACTCCATTGGAGTAGCTGATAATTCCGACCTTGCGAAACATATAAGCCACCGAACCGTCAGTGCCCAAATTGCCACCAGCCTTGGAAAACGCATGCCTCACATCAGCGACAGTACGATTGCGATTATCGGTCAAGCAATTGACCATCACCGCCGTACCTCCTGGGCCGTAACCTTCGTAACGTACTTCTTCGTAGACCACGCCATCAACCGCGCCTATGGCTTTTTTGATGGTGTTGTCGATGGTGTCGCGCTTCATATTGGCACCGAGCGCCTTATCGATAGCGGTGCGCAAACTTGGATTATTGGCAGGATCACCACCACCCGATCCTTTCGCAGCCACGGTAATCTCGCGAATCAGTTTGGTAAAAATCTTGCCGCGTTTTGCGTCCTGCGCGCCTTTACGATGCTTGATGTTAGCCCACTTACTATGCCCTGCCATTCTATCTCTCTGAATCTTCTAAAAATTTGGGAATTTTACCATCGTCCCGCCGGCTTATCGACCCTTGCTTAAAGTACTAGTGGCAATATCGCCGCTAACGAAGCATCCAAGACGTAACTATCGGCCTGCTCTTCCACCAACGGCCTGCGGACTACGCCGCCGAAACCGATCATATAGGCGCCGGCCAATTTAGCTTCCAAATCGGTCTTGCCATCGCCTATCATTACTAAAGATGAATGATTCATCCTCAGCCGCCGGCAAATCCTGGCTTTGCCGCCACTGACAGCCAAGGGCGAGTGTCGGGCAAAATCCTGATAATTACCGTCTTCGTCAAACAACACATCGACCGCATGCACATGCTCCTCCGGTATCCCCAACTGTTCCGCCAAGGGCAGTATCGCCTGCCGCAAGCCGCCGCTAATGATGTGGATTAACTTGTTTTTTGCTTGCAGGGCTTCGATCGTTTCGCTAACACCCTCGACCATTTCGGTGATATACAACTTGGCCAGCCAGTCTATCGCGGCTTTGTCGGGTTTGATCAAATCCAGCCGACTCGCGTAGACATCCTCGAGAGCCAATTCGCCGTTCATGGCCGCATCGGTTAACGCAGCAACTTGTTCGAATAAACCGTTACGCCTAGCCAATTCATCGATACCTTCGACCCGACTTAGCGTGCTGTCGCAATCGAAACAAATGACGTCATAACTCATAAAGCAATTTGCCTCGCCGTATGGACCGCCGGCACTTCGCAGACGGATTTCAGCACTTGTTCGTTTAGTGGATCCGAAACGCTGATGACCATCATCGCCAATTGGTGCTCGTCGGCGATACTGACCTGCATCCGGGTAATATTGATATTGGCGACGCCCAAGATTGAGCTAATCGCGGCGATCACGCCAGGCCGGTCATCATGACGGGTGATTAATAGAGCACCTTCCGGCACCACTTCGATTTCGAAATGATTGATGCTGACCAAGCGCGGATGTTGATTGCCCAACAAAGTACCCGCCAAGGACACCGATTTATCGGCGCAATGCCCCGTGATTTTGATTAGAGACTGATAGCCTTCTGATTCCTCGGTCTGCGACTCAATTAGCGTTATGCCTTGGCGCTTGGCAATGTTCTCGACATTGACGCGGTTGACCGGCGTGGAAAGTTGTCCACCCAGCAAACCGACCATCGCCTCAGCAGAAATCGGCCGAATTTTTACTTCTGCGGCCTTGCCAAATACTGCCACTTCCAGCTTTTGAATAGGCTGATCGATCAGACCAACCAGCAATTTGCCAAGAATATTGGCCAAGTTCATAAATGGTTGAGCCTTAGTCAACTCTTCTGCGGATAACCTAGGCAGATTCAGCGCATTAACAGCTTCACCGGTTTGCAAATATTTAACCGCCTGACGGGCGATCTCGACACTGACAGCCACTTGCGCTTCCTTGGTCGAAGCGCCCAAATGTGGGGTAAATACCACATTGTCTAGTGTAAGCAGCGGCGAATCCTTGGGTGGCTCTTGTTCGTAAACATCCAATGCCGCCCCGGCTATCCGACCTTCTTTCAAGGCATCGTACAATGCCGATTCGTCAACCAAACCGCCGCGTGCGCAATTGATCAAGCGTGCAGATTTTTTCATCATCGCCAATTGCTCCCGGCCGATGATGTTTTTGGTTTTTTCCAGTAAAGGACAATGCAGGGTCAAATAGTCGGCTTGTTTAACCAGAGTCTCCAAATCAACCATTTCCGCGCCATATGCGGCAAAAACATCCGGCGCTACAAACGGATCATAAGCGATCACGCGCATGCCCAAACCGTTGCCGCGTTGAGCGACTATCCGGCCAATAGTACCAAAACCCAGCACTGCCAGGGTTTTATGAGCAATTTCAGCGCCCATCAACTTGGAGCGTTCCCATTTGCCTTCTCTAACCGATTGATTAGCAAACGGCAGGTTGCGGCTCAAGGAAAACATATGTGCAATTGCGAGTTCTGCCGTCGTGGTGGCATTAGCATCAGGCGTATTCATAACGATGACGCCCTGCTCGGTCGCGGCATTTAAGTCGACGTTATCGACCCCTATGCCGGCGCGCCCGACTACTTTCAGTCGTGTCGCGGCTTTTAACACCCTCGCCGTCACCTGAGTATCGCTGCGAATCAATAAAGCATCGTACTCCGGAATAATCTCGCATAACGCGTCTTCACTCAAGCCGGTTTGAATATGTATCTGTATGCCTTCCTGGGCATTCAAGAAATTAATGCCATCTTCCGCAAGCTTGTCTGAAATTAGTATCTTTTTCATCGCCATGACTGGATTATTGGATAAGGCAGGCATTCTAGCAGCTTTGCTATAATCGCCGTAATGCGCGTTCCCGACAAACTACCGAATCTATGCTTATGAGAATAAAAGCGGCACTTGGCGTCCTATCGGTGATCTGTTTACTTGGCGCAATAGCCTGGTGGCTGACTTACACTAAAAGCTTCGCTCCCAACGCCGTTTTTACAACATTGACAGGTGAACGACTGGCAATTTCGGAGCTAAAAGGCAAGCCCGTATTGATAACATTTTGGGCAACCGACTGCCCTAGCTGTATTGAGGAAATTCCGGATTTGATCGCATTGCATCAGCAAGGCCTGCAAATCATTGCGGTGACAATGCCTTACGACCCGCCTAGCCGCGTGCAAGCATTAGCCAAGGAAAGACAGCTTCCCTATGCAGTGGCTCTTGATATAGACAGGAGTCTTGTACACGCTTTTGGTGATGTGCAGTTGACCCCCACGATGTTTTTAATAGATAGGCAAGGCATTATCATCTTGCACAAAGTTGGAGCATTTGACATGGCATCTTTGCAAGAGCTGCTGCGACATTTATAAACAATTGAGCACTTTGATGTTAGCCGAAGACTCCGACTAATCTTGATATCTCACAAAGTAGATATCAGCGATTCCACCACCGCAAATTTAAATGCCTTTGAGGTAGTCATATTTCCGGCCGAAAAAAAGCCCTGCTAGTGTTAGCAGGGCTTTTGGGATAGGCGCTTGGCGATGACCTACTTTCAC
>Ga0123390_1061317_pt1 | contig 23325 bp, 30 predicted proteins | sample T3HHNO3metaT_FD_89918 | JGI IMG/M metagenome (GOLD analysis project Ga0123390, IMG submission 89918) | Methane-oxidizing artificial microbial communities from Washington, USA to study methane cycling - T3-HHNO3 metaT (Metagenome... | ecosystem: Engineered > Modeled > Simulated communities... | reverse complement strand
GCCGCTGTTAATGTCGTCTTACCGTGGTCAACGTGACCAATCGTACCGACGTTCACATGTGGCTTGGTACGTTCAAATTTGCCTTTTGCCATGATTGATTTCCTTTACCTTAATGTCTTTAAATTTCTTTAAAATTTTATTAACTTAATTTTCAACTTAAAAATTGGTTTTTTTGTAAAAGCTTTATTCAACTTAATAAAACTTTATCTTCCCAAATCATACTTTTTGATTCGCTTTACATGGTGCCCATGGCGGGAATCGGACCCGCGACCTCTCCCTTACCAAGGGAGTGCTCTACCACTGAGCCACATGGGCCCGTTACTTCCACAACTAAGGCAACGCCCTATATTTGGAGCGGGCGACGAGGCTCGAACTCGCGACATTCAGTTTGGAAAACTGAAGCTCTACCAACTGAGCTACACCCGCGTTACTAATCCGACGCCATCATTCACACTTTGTTCGCCGGTTTAATCACTTGAAGCCAAGCCAACAAGCCCTACAACTTTACTTCTTTATTTTTGGTGGAGGGGGAAGGATTCGAACCTTCGTACTCTGAGAGAACGGATTTACAGTCCGTCGCCTTTAACCACTCGGCCACCCCTCCTAACCGAACCCGCGATTATGCTTACATTTCAACTTTCTGTCAAATGCTCACATTAAAAAAACGCAATTTATTATGACTGCGTTTTTTACATTTGGAATGGTATAGATCTGGTGCCGGGTATCGGAATCGAACTGATGACCTTCGCATTACAAGTGCGCTGCTCTACCAACTGAGCTAACCCGGCATTTTCTTGAAGGCGTGACTATATCACTATTTTTAAATTTTCGACTAGCCCTTTTTACAAAAAAACTTAATTTTTTTGCAATTTTTTGAAGCGATGCGTTTTAGGCCTGCATCTATACTATTTGACTATCTTAAGCGTGGGTTTACGTTTGTCATTTGGCGATGCATCCGCTTTGTCTATTTGACCTTGCGGCTCGAGGGTTGGCACCTGTGGGGCATCAGCAATATCCTCCACCTCAAAGAACATCCCCTGTCCGTTTTCACGCGCGAATATGCCTTTGACAGCGCCAATCGGAATATAGAGATGTTGTGATACGCCGCCGAACCGCGCGGAAAACACAACTGCTTCGTTATCGATATGCAAATCTTTGGTGGCCGAATAGTTGATGTTCAGTACAATTTCCCCATCTTTGACATAGGCCATAGGCACGCGCGTTTGCGGCCCTACCACCACCAATAAATGTGGCGTCAAGCCATTGTCCACGCACCACTCGTGAATGGCGCGAATCATATAAGGTTTAGTGGGAATAAGTTCAGTCATGAGAGTGTCCTATGGTATTGCTATTCATCATACTACTGCGTGTGGCAGCAAGCCAGAAAGTATAAAGCGAGCACATCTTTCAATGCACTCGCTTTATCATTTCCATTCAGCACGTCGATTTATTTACGCATTGCTTTTTCTGATGGCGTCATCGCATCTGCATACAGCGGACGTGAGAACAAACGCTCAGCATATTTCAACAATGGTGCCGCTTGGTTTGGCAACTCAATACCGTAGTGCCCTAAGCGCCAAAGCAATGGTGTCACCGCCACATCCAACATGGAGTACTCATCACCCAGCAAATAGTTTTGCTTGCTAAAAATTGGCACAATTTGCGTCAAGTTATCACGGATAGTTTTACGCGCAGCATCCGCTTTAGCATCGTCACCGGACTCAATGTCTTTGATGTGGTCAAACAGATCTTTTTCAAAGTTATACAAGAACAATCTTGCACGTGCACGCATCACTGGATCTGCAGGCATAAGTTGTGGATGTGGAAAACGCTCATCAATATATTCATTGATAATGTTTGCCTCCGACAAAATGAGGTCACGCTCCACCAACACAGGCACGCTACCGTAAGGGTTAAGCACAGCCAAGTCTTCGGATTTGTTGGCCAAATCCACATCAATCACTTCAAAGTCCATGCCTTTTTCAAACAATACAATACGGCAGCGATGGCTATAGGGATCAACTGTCCCCGAATATAATTTCATCATAATTTATGCTTCTCTCTTCATATCAACAGATAGACTACTCAAGGACTGAGCAGCCTTCCATCTTATTTAATGTCTTTCCAATACTCGGTTTTAATTTTCTTCACGAGTACAAATAGCACCCCAAGGAACAGCAATACAAAAATACCAATGAACTGGCGGCTTTGTTTGGCGGGCTCCGCCATAAACGCCATAAAGTTAGTCAAATCACCTACCATTTCATTGTATTCGGCAGGGCTCAACTTACCCGGCTTGACCAATTCCAAGGCATGGGTTTCGTGATTCAATACTTGTACGCCTTGCAACTCATACAACACATGCGGCATGGCCACTTTGTCATATACCGTATTATTCCAACCGGTAGGACGCGTATCATCTTTATAAAATCCGCGTAAATAAGCGTAAAGCCAATCTGCACCGCGTGCACGCACCTCTACCGATAAATCCGGCGGCGTTGCACCAAACCACTTTTTCGCGTCTTTCGGGTCAATCGCCACTTGCATGGTATCGCCTACTTTATCGCCCGCCAGCAGTAGATTGTCTTTAATTTGCTTTTCAGACAAGCCAATATCTTGCAAACGGTTATAACGCATGTAGTTGGCACTATGACAATTGAGGCAGTAATTCACAAACGTTCTTGCGCCACGCTGTAAAGATTCATGATTACCCAAGTCCACAGGCGCTTTTACGGTAATTTCAGCCTCATTCGCCAACGCTAATACTGGCAACAGCAACAAACTTAATAAAATGCTTTTCATATTAATGCGTTACCCTTTCTGGCACTGGCTTTGTTTTATCACGCTTGGTATACCAAGGCATTAACGCAAAGAACAGGAAATACACCGTCATACAAATACGTGCGACCACGGTTGCACGATCAGCCTTACCCATCCACGCGCCAAACTGACCCCAAACATCTGCGGGCACGGTACCTAAATAACCCAATATCAAGAAGCTCACGACAAATGCAGCTAGCCAGCGTTTGTAGAGCGCACCACGGTAGCGAATCGACTTGACCGCACCTCTGTCTAACCAAGGCAAGAATGCAAATACTACAACTGACAAGCCCATGGCGACTACACCAGGGAACTGTGAGATACCAATTGGTGGCACAGCACGCAAGATGGAGTAGTAAGGTGTGAAATACCAAACAGGTGCAATGTGCGCAGGCGTTTTCAATGGATCTGCCGGCACAAAGTTATTGGCCTCTAGGAAGTAGCCACCCATCTCCGGCGCAAAGAACACAATGGCTGCAAACACCATCAAGAACACCACCACACCTACCAAGTCTTTAACAGAGTAGTAAGGATGGAATGGAATACCATCTAATGGAATGCCTGTTTTCTTATCCTTGTGCGCTTTAATTTCTACGCCATCCGGGTTGTTTGAACCCACTTCATGCAAGGCAATCAAATGCACAGCTACCAAGCCCAACAACACCAATGGCAGAGCAATGACGTGAAAGGCAAAGAAACGGTTCAATGTCGCATCCGATACCAAATAGTCACCACGCAACCATTCAGATAAATCCGGACCAATGAATGGCACTGTAGAGAATAGGTTCACAATTACTTGCGCACCCCAATAGGACATTTGACCCCAAGGCAACAGGTAGCCAAAAAATGCCTCACCCATCAACACCAAGAAAATGCCTACGCCGAACAACCAGATCAATTCGCGGGGCGTGCGGTATGAACCGTAGATCAAACCGCGGAACATATGCATATACACCACCACAAAAAACATGGAAGCGCCGGTGGAGTGCATATAACGAATAATATTGCCGCCAAACACATCACGCATGATGTACTCAACAGAGGCAAACGCTTGTTGCGCATCTGGTTTGTAATGCATGGTCAGAAAAATACCGGTCACAATTTGCATGACCAATACTAACAATGCTAACGAACCAAAGAAGTACCAAAAGTTAAAATTCTTAGGTGCGTAATATTCGGTGAGGTGATTTTTGATGTTACTGGTGAGTGGGAAACGCGCATCCACCCAATCCACAACACCTGCCAGACCGCCTGTAGTAGTGGCGGTGACTTTTTGCTCTGCCATAGGACTATTTTTCATTTCTAGGCCTCCGCCTTTTTATCTACGCCGATTAACAATGTAGTATCAGTGAGATATTGATGTGGTGGCACCACCAAGTTAGTCGGTGCAGGAGAGCCTTTAAACACACGGCCGGATAAATCGAATTTAGAACCGTGACATGGACAGACAAAACCGCCATCCCAGTCTGCCGTCTCCGCAAAGTTAGCATTAGGCGAGCAGCCCAAATGCGTACAAGTACCCAACATCACTGCGTATTTTTCATTAATCGCGCGGCCTTTGTTTTTACAATACTCAGGCTGTTGCGGCACATTCAGGTCAGGGTCAGACAACTGATTCTTGTGCGCATCTAACTTTGCAAGCATTTCCTCCGTGCGGTGGATAATCCACACCGGTTGACCACGCCACTCAGCCGTCATCATGCTACCAGCCTCAATTTTACTAATATCCACCTCAACTGGCGCGCCTGCTGCTTTTGCACGCTCACTCGGCAACATACTGCCAACAAAAGGTACGGCCACGGCAGCAACACCGACTGCACCAGTGGCAGCAGTCGCCTGAATGAGGAATTTACGTTTTTCTACATCAACTTCGGAGGGCGGCTGAAACGAGAGCCCGTTGGCGTCATGTTTGGTGTCTGACATTGGCTTCCTTAACTTGCTCTTTTGGAGCAATTTTTACAGGTTAAACAAAAACAGGATTATACATTTTTTTATTGGCACATCCAAATTTTATTGGATAAGTATTTGATAAATATCAATTAAACAGGATTATCAATATCGACAAATTCGTGACTTAAACCAAACTGATTGGCTAAATGAACGCCCAAGGCCTGAATACCATATCGCTCGGTTGCATGATGGCCCGCTGCCATGTACGCCGTATTGGATTCACGCACGGCATGGACGGTTTGCTCCGATATCTCACCACTGATAAACAGATCCACTTCGGCGGCAATCGCCACATCAATATACTGCTGCGCCGCCCCGGTACACCACGCCACAGTCTTGATTAAAGATCGGGTGCTAGGAATAATTTGTGGCACTCTACCCAATCTTTCAGCCACATGCAGGCTAAGTTGCTCAATAGAGAGCGGCTGCGCCAGCGTCGCTTTGGCGATCATCTGCTTATCATCCAGCCATGCTTCTATATCAAATCCCAGTTGCTGTCCCAACATCACGTTATTGCCAAATTGTGGGTGGGCATCTAGCGGCAAATGATAGGCGAACAGATTGATGTCGTGCTGAAGCAGGGTTTGGATTCTTTGCTTTTTAATACCCACAATTTCCGGCGGCTCGCCGCGCCAAAAATAGCCATGATGCACCAGAATTGCATCTGCATTTCTCTTAACCGCCGCATCTATCAGCGCCTGCGAAGCGGTCACCCCGGTCACAATACGTTGTATCTCGGATTTTCCCTCTACCTGCAGACCATTTGGGCAGTAGTCATTAAAGCGAGCGGGCTGTAAAATATCCTTCAAATACAAGTTAAGTGCGCTTAATTTCATATCATTTCCAATATACTGAGTTATCTTTATTTACCTGAAGGTGTTATGCGTAAAATTTGGCTTATTTTTGCACAATCTGTGACCGCCTGCTTGGGCCTTTTGTTTGTATTAAGAATGTTCTACCCGGAACTGCTTGCCATCAAGTCTGCTCCCGTCATTATCAAACAAGTCGAGCCTACAGCAAAAGTAGAAACTAAAGGAGGCTACAGTCTAGCGGCTGAAAAAGCCATGCCCACCGTCGTCAATATTTTCACCTCCAGCAAAGTAGCCAGCACAGACCCTAACCAACAATATCTGGACGACCCCTTGTTTAGGCACTTTTTTGGCGATCAGCTGAATAATCAGGAAGCCCAGCCAGAAAGCAGCCTTGGTAGTGGCGTGATTGTCAGTGCGCAGGGCCTGATCATGACCAACAACCATGTCGTCAACACTGCAGACGAGATTGAAGTTGCACTGGCCGATGGCCGCAAACTTTCTGCCAAAGTAGTGGGCACAGATCCAGAAACGGATTTGGCCGTACTCAAAGTGGATGCAGATAACCTGCCTGCGATTACGTTTGCCAATAGCGAAAAACTCAAAGTGGGTGATGTGGTATTAGCCATCGGCAATCCGTTTGGCGTTGGCCAAACTGTTACGCAAGGTATTATCAGCGCGCTTGGCCGCAACCATTTGGGCATAAATACATTTGAAAATTTCATTCAAACCGATGCCTCCATCAACCCAGGCAACTCTGGTGGCGCACTGATTGACGCCGATGGTAATTTAATCGGCATCAATAGTGCTATCTACTCACGTAGCGGCGGTAGCATGGGCATTGGCTTCGCCATCCCCGTCAGCATCGCCAAGCAGGTCATGGAGCAAATCACACTCACCGGCAGCGTCACCCGCGGCTGGATTGGGATTGAAGCGCAAGACATTACACCGGAATTGGCTGAGTCTTTTAAGCTGGACAAAGCGGAAGGCTCTCTGATCGCTGGCATTTTGCGTGACAGCCCTGCTGATGCGGCAGGGTTAAAGCCCGGCGATATTTTGGTATCCATCAATGGCAACAAGGTGACGGATAGCGAGTCTATGTTGAATCTGATTGCGGTATTACAGCCAAAGCAGAAAGCAACGCTAGGCATTGTCAGAACGGGAAAATTGATTGAAGTGGAGTTGCTGGTTGGAAAACGCCCCAGACCAGTAGCGGCAAAAAGATAGTAAGTTAAGCTTGTATACTATTGGCTTTAGGTTGCGTGTATTTCACTACCAATACACCTAACTCATAAAGCAACCACAGCGGTACTGCCAGCATAAACTGCGAGATGATATCCGGTGGTGTAAAGATAGCGCCTAAAATAAACGCGCCCACCACTACATAACCACGCGCCTCTTGTAACTGAGCTACCGTTACCCAACCAAAGCGGGCAACCAGCACGACAGCAATCGGCACTTCAAACGCCAGGCCAAACGCCATAAACAAAGTCATGACAAAATCCAGATATTCGGAAATATCTGTCATCACCGCGACCCCGGCTGGCGCGCTCCCCACAATAAAGCCAAATACCACGGGGAACACCAAGAAGTATGCAAACGCCATCCCAAGCATAAACAATAGTGTGCTGGCAACAATCACGGGCAACATCAACTTTTTTTCATGCGCATACAGGCCAGGCGCAATAAACGACCACACTTGATAAATGGTATGGGGTAACGAAATCACAAAAGCCGCCATCATGGCCACTTTCATCGGCACAAAAAACGGTGTTGTCACTGCAGTGGCAATCATCTGGCCGCCTGCAGGCAGCTTGGCTAGCATGGGCGCTGCCAATAGGCTGTAGATACGGTTTGCAAACGGAAATAGCCCAATAAACACCAGTACAAACCCTAGCACAATCCGCAACAAGCGGTTTCTGAGCTCGATTAAATGTGAGATAAAGGATTCTGTTGGGGTCATATCGGCGTCTATTGCTAATGCGCTATTCTGGCTGCGCAGGTTTCTTGCTGACACGCGCACGTTTTACCTTAGGCGTAGACAACGCATCATCACCGGCGGCAGGTTGGGATTTTTTGATTTTGGGGCTTGCTTTTCTTTTAGTGGCAGGCTTGGAAACAGGGGCTACAACATCATCCATAGTGGTGTCTTGCAGAGATTGTACGCCCGCCATAATGCTGGATTCAGTTTGCAAAGCAGCACTATTGACTTCTTGCTGGAGCTTTTGCAACTCTTCAAAACGCATTTCGCGATTCACTTCATCTTTTACCTGCGCAACAAATCGCTGCATGCGCCCGGTATAAGCACCCAATGTACGCGCTAGCTTTGGTAATTTCTCCGGACCAATCACCAACAGTGCCACAACTGCAATGACAATCAACTCCGAAAATGAAATATCAAACACGGCGACTATTGCTTAGTTTTATGTGTGACTTCGCCTTCAATCGTCTTGCCAGCACTTTCATCAGCAACTTCAGGTGACTGACCATCTTTCACGGCTTTTTTAAACTCATTTACTGCGCCACCTACATCGCTACCAATATTGCGTAGTTTTTTAGTACCAAATACCAGCACAACAATTAGTAACACAATCAACCAGTGCCATAAACTAAAAGAACCCATGATAATCTCCTTAATTTGTGTAACGTCTAGGCGCAGGCATCAACTGCCTGCAGGCCCGCCACCAAATACGTGTATATGTAAATGAAAAACTTCCTGCCCACCTTCGCGGCCAGTATTGATGAGCGTTTTAAACCCTGCCAAGCCTTGCGCCTCTGCCAGCTTGGGCACCAGTAGCAACATCTTGCCCAACAAGTCTTGATGACTTGCATTACACTCTTTCAGGCTAGGCACATGTAATTTCGGCACAATTAAAAAATGTACCTTGGCCATGGGTTTGATATCAAAAAACGCAATTACACCTTCATCTTCATAGATTTTTTTTGATGGGATACTACCCGCCAATATTTTACAAAAAATGCAATCTTCATCCATGTCCTACACCCCGTTACTGCCAAACAATTGTGGTTAAGTCACAACCAATCACATTTAATCTTTGACCACCTAGTCTTTAGGTCTGGCATTCTTTTCATCAATGCCGGACAACCCTTCTCTGCGCGCCAACTCATCTAGAATTTCTTGCGGCTGAATATTGTGATGCGCCAGCATTACCAATGTATGAAACCAGAGGTCTGCCGTTTCGTACACAATCGCTTCACGCTGTCCATCTTTGGCGGCGATGACAGTCTCAGTCGCTTCCTCACCAATCTTTTTGAGAATGCTGTCCAAACCTTTGGTATACAGCTTGGCTACGTAGGACGTGGTTGGATCTGCAGATTTACGCTGCTCCAACAACTCTGCTAATCGACTCAAGACATCACTCATGATAAATCTCATTGGGGTCTTTTTTCACCGCTTGGTCAATCAACCAAGTTTGATTATCTAGTTTTTTGAAAAAACAATTATGACGACCCGTATGACAAGCAATACCCCCCACTTGCTCAACGCGTATCAGAATGACATCTTCATCACAGTCTAATCGAATTTCATGAATTTTTTGTATATGGCCGGACTCTTCACCTTTATGCCACAATTTTTGACGAGAACGTGACCAATAGACCGCTTGCTGCGTCTCTTCTGTGAGTCTTAGTGCTTCGCGATTCATCCAAGCGAACATCAACACCTTACCCGTGTCATGTTCTTGTGCAATTACAGGCACTAAGCCATTGTCATCCCAATTCACTTCATCCAGCCAAGCCATTATCGCACCTCAAGACCATGTTGCTGCATATAGGTTTTTGCTTGTTGTACGGTGTATTCACCATAGTGAAAAATACTGGCGGCAAGCACGGCATCGGCGCCACCAAGCGTCACCCCGTCGACCAAATGTTGTAAGTTACCCACACCGCCTGATGCAATGAGTGGCACATCCACCGCATCCGAAATAGCGCGGTTCAGTGGGTTGTTAAATCCTATCTTGGTGCCATCGCGGTCCATGCTGGTCACCAGCAACTCACCCGCACCCAAACTCACCATATGCTGTGCCCACTTCACCGCATCCAAGCCTGTTGCCTTACGCCCGCCATGGGTAAATACTTCCCACTCGAACGGTTGATTATCTACCTTTTTCGCATCAATGGCGACCACGATACATTGCGAGCCAAAGCGGCTGGCGGCATCCTGAACCACTTGGGGATTCAATACTGCAGTCGTGTTAATACTGACCTTGTCTGCACCAGCATTCAATAAACGACGTACATCCTCCACCTGCCGCACACCACCACCTACCGTAAGTGGAATAAACACTTGGGAAGCAACTTCTTCAATGATATGTAAAATCAAATCACGATCATCAGAACTCGCAGTGATATCCAAAAAGGTAAGCTCATCCGCACCTTGATCGTTATAGCGCTGTGCAATCTCAACCGGGTCACCTGCATCACGTAGCTCTAGAAAGTTAACGCCCTTGACCACACGACCATTGGTGACATCTAAACAAGGAATAATGCGCTTGGCTAATCCCATTAGGCGCTCAGCTCGTCCGCTAAGGCTTGTGCTGCTGCAAAGTTCAAAGTGCCTTCGTAAATGGCGCGGCCAGTGATGGTACCAATGATGCCTTCTTTAGCCACGGCGCATAATTTGCGCACATCATCCAAATTGGTCACGCCGCCGCTGGCAATCACCGGAATCGTCAGGGCCTGCGCCAATGCGACAGTCGCTTCGATATTGACGCCCGTCAACATGCCATCGCGTCCAATATCGGTATAGACAATACTTTCAACGCCATAATCTTCAAACTTCTTGGCTAAATCAATCACATCGTGCCCAGTGAGCTTGGACCAACCATCCACAGCAACTTTGCCATCTTTTGCATCTAGCCCTACCATAATTTGGCCGGGGAATGCATAGCAGGCTTCGTGCAAAAAGCCAGGATTTTTGACAGCCGCAGTACCGATAATGACGTAACTAATGCCATCATCCAAATAGCGCTCAATCGTATCTAAATCGCGAATACCGCCACCCAACTGGATAGGAATGTCACCGCCCACTGCACTGACGATGGACTTAATCGCCCCTTCGTTCACCGGCTTACCTGCAAAGGCACCGTTTAAATCCACCAAGTGCAGGCGTTTTCCACCTTGATCCACCCAGTGTCGCGCCATAGCGCCGGGGTCCTCAGAAAAGACTGTGGACTCCTCCATTAAACCTTGTTTTAAACGAACACAGTGGCCGTCTTTGAGATCGATTGCGGGAATGATAAGCATGGTAGTGATAAATAGGCGTTAGAAAAATCAATAAAACAAGCGTAAACGGTTAAGGGTTCCAGTGTACGAAATTACGTAATAATTGTAACCCCGCTTTTGCACTTTTTTCAGGGTGAAACTGTACTGCAAACAAATTATCTTTGGCAATGGCACAGGTAAATGGCTTAGGGTAGTCCGTGATACCCGTGACCAACCCAGATTCATCTGGGCATACATAGTAGCTATGCACGTAATAAAAGCGCTCATTGTCTGCGATATCTTGCCATAAAGGGTGCTGATTTGGTTGTTGCACCTGATTCCATCCCATGTGCGGGACTTTCAGCTTGCGGCCTTCTGTATCATGCATATCTACTGCGGCAAAACGTTTCACTTGCCCCGCAAACACACCCAACCCTGCTGCGTTTCCTTCTTCTGAGCGCTCAAACAACATTTGCAGGCCGATACAAATACCTAAAAATGGTTTCTGTTGCGTCGCTTCAATCACAGCCTGCCTTAAGCCACGCGAGTCCAACTCACGGATACAATCAGGCATCGCCCCTTGTCCCGGAAATACGACGCGATTCGCTTGGTGAATCTGCTGTGGGTCACTGGTGACGACCACATTCAAATCAGGTGCTACATGTTCCAGTGCTTTAGACACCGAACGCAGATTGCCCATGCCGTAGTCCACTACGGCGATATCGATATTTTTCATTTCAGTAGCAACAAGTGTTATAAGCTGCCTTTGGTGGATGGCATAATGCCTGCCATACGTGGGTCATGCGTCACTGCCATGCGCAAAGCACGGCCAAACGCCTTAAAAATCGTCTCCGCTTGGTGGTGCGAGTTATGCCCCTTGAGATTGTCAATATGCAAGGTGACCAGTGCGTGATTGACAAAGCCCTGGAAGAACTCATGGATCAGATCCACATCAAACTCACCAATGGCGGCGCGCGTAAATTCACAGCTAAATTCCAAGCCGGGACGGCCTGACAAATCCAACACTACGCGACTCAATGCTTCATCCAATGGCACATAGGCATGACCATAGCGGTTAATGCCTTTCTTGTCTCCCAATGCCTTTAAGAAAGCTTGGCCCAATGTGATGCCAATGTCTTCTACCGTGTGATGCGCATCAATATGCAAATCACCTTTCGCCTGCACTTGAATATCCATCATGCCGTGACGCGCAATCTGGTCCAGCATGTGATCTAAAAAGCCTAAACCAGTATTAAATTGCGAAACGCCCGACCCATCGAGATTAATGGAAACCGTGATTTGTGTCTCTAAGGTATTGCGGGATATTTCTGCTTGACGCATAGCCATGTCATCTTTATAAAAAATTACAAACTAAAATTATGATAATCAATCATTTAACAGCATTTTAACCTAAACAGCGCTACGCTGGCAAAATGCAAATAAAAAAGCCGACCACCGGTCGGCTTTTCAATCGAATAATCGATTATTGTGCTGCTGCTTCTGCAGGTGCTGCCTCTGCCGGAGCCGCTTCAGCTGCTGGCGCAGCCTCGGCTGGTGCTGCTTCTGCAGGTGCCGCTTCAGCTGGAGCTGCTTCTACCGCTTGCTCAGTTGCTGCTGGCGCTTCTGCCGCTGCTTCTTCTGGTGCTTTATTGTTCAATAAAGACAACACTAACAATGCTGCACCGATTGCGATTGCCCAAGGCAACCATTTAAAACCACCTGCTGATGCGCTAGCACCGTGTGCTAAACCAGTAATTTCTTTTGCTGAAGCTGCTGGATCTGCTGCACCGTAAATCGCTGCGCCTGCTACTACGATATCTGCACCTGCATCTACCACTTGTTTTACAGTTGCGGCTTTTACACCACCTGCAACAGATACTTTAGCGCCTGTTTTCAAACCAGTGATTAATGCTAAGTCAGCAAATGGTGTTTGACCTGCAGCTTGTTGGTCTAAACCAGTATGTACGCCAATGATGTGTGCGCCTAATTTAGCAACTTCTAATGTACGGGCTTTTTTGTCAGCAACGTTGATTAAGTCAACTTGTGCTTGTTTGCCGTATTTGTTAGCAACGTCGATTACGCCTTTGATTGTACCGATATCTGCTGTACCCAATACTGTCACGATGTCTGCACCAGCTTTGTAAAAAGGCTCAGCCTCATAAAAACCAGCATCCATTGTTTTCAAGTCAACTAAGATTTTGTTGTTTGGGAATTTAGCGCGTAAAGTCTTAAGTAATTCAATACCGTTATGCTTAATGCAAGGTGTACCGATTTCTAAAATGTCCACATGTGGAGCAACTTTAGCCGCTAATGCAACTGTTGCGTCAAAATCTAGTGAATCTAATGCCATTTGGGTTTGTGCCATGATGCTTCTTCCTCCGAACTCGCTCAATATTCGATTAAAAATTTAATATTTTGTAGTATGTAGAATTAAATTTTACAAAATACCATTTGCACGTTTTGTACATTCTCGCATCATAACCGCAATTGATGTGTTTTTTCAACAATTTAGTCACGTCAAATTAAGATTTTGTTACAAATAGAAGGCAAAAGCCCGGTTTACTGGACCAGTTTGACTAAACAATTGATTTTAATGCATTCACTAGATACTCTGATTGCGCATCGGTGCCGATGGTAATCCGTAAATATGGTGCAATACGTGATGGTTTTTTGAAGTGCCGCACAATGATATTTTGCTCTCGCAGCTTGGCGGTGAGTGCATCACCTGCGTGCGCAGGATGTTGAGCAAAAATAAAATTAGCGCCCGATGGTAGCACTTCAAACCCCAAGGCTTGCAGCTCTTTAATTAAATGGGTGCGTGTAGCCACGACCTGCGCGCAAGCTTGGTTAAAATAGGCATGATCTTGCATCGCCGCTACGGCACCGGCTTCGGCAAAACGGTCTATCGGGTAGGAGTTAAAGCTATCTTTCACTCGAACCAACGCCTCAATCAAATCCGGATGGCCAAGTGCGTAACCTACCCGCAGACCTGCAAGCGAGCGCGCTTTAGAAAGCGTGTGTGTTACCAGCAAATTAGGATATTGCTGAATCAACTGTACCGCAGACTCTGTACCAAAGTCGACATAGGCCTCGTCTACCACCACCACCGAATGTTGATTCGCTTTAAGTAAGCGCTCTATTTCTGACAATGCGAGCGGGATGCCAGTAGGTGCATTCGGGTTAGGGAAAATGATGCCACCATTAGGCCGCAAATAGTCGTCGATGTTGATTTCAAAGCGCTCATTCAGCGCAATTGGCGCATATTCAATACCATACAGGCCACAATACACCGGGTAAAAGCTATAAGTAATATCTGGGAATAATAGAGGTTGCTCATGCTGAAACAGCGCATGAAAAGCGTGTGCGAGCACTTCATCCGAACCATTGCCCACAAACACTTGATTGTTTTGCAGTCCATGATATTCGGCAATCGCGGTTTTTAACCGGTCAGAATTTGGATCCGGATACAAGCGCAGCGTCTCTGCCGCCTCTGCCTGCAATGCAGCAATCACCTTAGGACTTGGACCATAAGGGTTTTCATTGGTATTCAGTTTGACTAAGTTAGTGAGTTTAGGCTGCTCGCCTGGCACATAAGGTGTCAGCTGGTGTACGATTGGGCTCCAATACTTACTCATTACACACAACTCACTTCAAACGATATTCAGCAGAACGGGCATGCGCTTGCAAGCCCTCACCATATGCCAGTGTAGAGGCAATTTTACCTAGCGTTTGCGCGCCAGCGGATGACACCATAATCAAGCTTGAGCGCTTTTGGAAATCATATACACCCAACGGTGAGCTAAAGCGTGCCGTGCGCGAAGTAGGCAACACGTGATTAGGCCCAGCGCAGTAATCGCCAAGCGCTTCACAGGTATCACGTCCCATAAAGATAGCACCGGCGTGTTTAATTTTTTGGCTAAAAGCATATGGCTCCTCCACAGACAACTCCAAATGCTCAGGTGCAATGTAGTTACTGATGTCTGCCGCTTCTTCCAAACTTTTCACTAAAATCAGTGCACCGCGATTCTCCAAAGAAGTGCGGATGATGTCTTGGCGCGGCATCTCTTTCAATTGTTTTTCAATGCTCACTGCTACCGCATCCAGAAAGTCTGCATCTGGTGATAGCAATATGGATTGCGCCAATTCGTCATGCTCAGCCTGACTAAACAAGTCCATCGCAATCCAATCCGGATTAGTCTTGCCATCACAGATGACTAAAATCTCAGACGGTCCCGCCACCATATCAATCCCCACCACGCCGAACACACGACGTTTTGCAGCGGCCACATAGGCATTGCCAGGCCCTGTGATTTTATCGACTTGCGGTACTGTTTCTGTACCATACGCCAACGCACCTACCGCCTGCGCACCGCCGATACAGAATACACGGTCTACCCCAGCAATAGCTGCCGCTGCTAGTACCAACGCATTCTTTTCACCGTTAGGCGTTGGCACCACCATGATGAGCTCTTTTACGCCCGCCACTTTGGCAGGGATGGCATTCATCAATACACTAGAGGGGTATGCCGCTTTACCACCGGGCACGTACAAGCCCACCCGGTCTAATGCAGTCACTTGCTGACCCAACAGCGTACCATCGGCTTCTGTGTAGTTCCATGATTGCATCACTTGCTTCTCATGATAGCTACGTACACGGTCTGCAGCTGCTTGCAAAGCTTCGCGCTGCGCTGCGGGCAAACCTTCTAACGCTACAATTAATTCAGCTTGGGATAGCTCTAATTCAGCCATGCTTTGAGCATTGGTTTTATCAAAGCGATTGGTATATTCCAATACCGCAGCATCGCCGCGTGCTTTTACATCCTTTAGGATATTGGCTACGACTGTATCCACACTGTCGTCTTGTGCGGTTTCAAACGCCAGCAAGGCTTTTAAGTCTTGGTCAAAAGAGGTGTCTAAGGTCGATAAACGTCTGATGTTCATGCTTATTTACTTTCGAAATCTACTGGATAGCTTGTGCAAAGCTATCGATAATCGGCTGCAATTGTGCGCGATTGAGCTTAAGTGAAGCCTGATTGACAACCAAGCGTGAGCTGATTGCGCCAATCTCCTCTACTGCTTGTAGATGATTGGCACGTAAAGTACCACCGGTACTCACCAAATCTACAATCGCGTCAGCCAACCCTACCAAGGGGCCCAATTCCATCGAGCCGTACAACTTAATCAAATCGACATGCATGCCTTTGGCTGCAAAGTGCTCGCGTGCGGTTTTCACATACTTGGTCACCACCTTTAGGCGTGCGCCTTGACGGATACTGGCCTCGTAATCAAAGCCCTCTCTCACCGCAACCATCATCTTGCATTTGGCAATATTTAAATCCAACGGTTGATACAAACCTTCGCCACCATGCTCATCCAGTACATCTTTACCGGCAATGCCAATATCGGCTGCGCCATATTGCACATAGGTAGGGACATCGGTAGCACGCACAATAATCAGGCGTACATCGTCACGGTTGGTAGGTAAAATCAGTTTGCGCGAAGATTCCGGATTTTCCAATGCATGGATACCCGCCGCTGCTAGCAGTGGCGTGGTTTCTTCAAAAATGCGACCTTTACTTAAGGCGATGGTAATCATATCAGTGTGAACGACGCACTTTGGCGCCAAGTTTAGTTAATTTTTCTTCTAGGAATTCGTAGCCACGGTCTAAATGGTAAATACGGTCAATCACCGTTTCACCATCCGCCACTAAGCCAGCCAATACCAAACCAGCAGAGGCGCGCAAGTCAGTGGCCATCACATTCGCGCCTTCTAGTTGTGGAATGCCTTTGACCAGTGCGGTATTGCCTTCTACATTAATATCTGCGCCCATGCGTTGCAACTCTTGCACATGCATAAAACGATTTTCAAAGATAGTTTCCACCACCGTCGACACGCCTTCTGCAATAGTATTCATGGCCATAAATTGCGCCTGCATATCGGTTGGGAAGGCTGGATGCGGCGCTGTACGAATATTGACTGCCTTGAGTTTACCGTTACCTTTGACCGTAATGCTGTCAGCCGTCTGAGTCACGGTTACCCCTGCTTCGCGCAATTTTTCAATCACTGCTTCCAGTAAGTCAGGGCGTGCATTACGCAAAGTCACATCGCCACCCGTCATGGCAGCAGCCACCATATAAGTGCCCGCCTCAATACGATCACAGACAATATTATGGGTTGCACCGGTTAATCGCTCGACACCTTCAATGGTAATCGTGTCGGTACCCGCACCTTTGATCTTGGCGCCCATTTTATTTAGGCATTCGGCCAAATCCACAACTTCCGGCTCTTTAGCAGCGTTCTCTAGCACGGTCGTGCCTTGTGCCAACGCCGCCGCCATCATCAAGTTCTCTGTACCAGTCACCGTGACCAGATCCATATAGTATTTGGCACCTTGCAACCTGCGGTTAGGCAGATGCAACGTACTGGCTTGAATATAGCCATGCGTAATATGAATCGCGGCACCCATGGCCTGCAATCCTTTAATATGCAAATCTACCGGACGCGACCCGATGGCGCAGCCGCCTGGCAAAGACACACGTGCACTGCCAAAACGCGCTAACAAAGGACCTAACACCAAAATAGAAGCACGCATGGTTTTCACCATTTCATAGGTCGCCTCAAACGAGGTCACATCACTTGCATCCAAACTCACTTTATCTGCATTGCGCGTCACTTTTACGCCCATGGTATCGAGCAATTTAAGCGTGGTATCAATATCTTTCAGTGCAGCCACACTGGTTAAGTGCAGTGGTGTTTCTGCCAACAAAGCAGCACACAAAATAGGCAATGCTGCATTTTTAGCACCGGAGATGACGATCTCGCCGTTTAATGTGGCACCGCCTTCAATAATGAGTTTATCCAAAATGTTTTATCCGTTCCGATATTTAGCTTTGTGTGCCGCCGAGCAAGGTTTGCAATTCACCGCTCTCGTACATGGCACGCATAATATCAGCACCGCCGATAAACTCACCTTTCACGTACAACTGTGGGATTGTTGGCCAATTAGCATATTGCTTAATGCCTTCGCGAATTTCCTGATCCTGTAACACATCCACCGCAGTATATTGTGCACCGCATGCATCTAGAATCTGCGTGGCCAAATTAGAAAAGCCACATTGTGGGAACTTTGGGCTCCCTTTCATATATAGCACCACATCATTGGTGGTAACGGTTTCTTTGATTTTTGCTTGTGTATCCATTTTTACTTACTCTCCGAACTGAATCTGATATTACGCAATCGCTTTTATGCGGTTGCGTTTAATTGTTGCCACTGTTGTGGGGTATAGGTTTGCATGGATAACGCATGAATTTCAGCACGCATGCGATCGCCCAAGGCTTGATAAACTAACTGATGTTGTTGCACCATGCGTTTACCTTCAAACGCGGCACTGACAATCACCGCCTCAAAATGGGTGCCATCATCGCCCAGCACGCGGATAAACTCACAGGACAAGCCTTGCTGTATATAACTTTCTAATTGCTGTGCACTTAACACGCGTTAACCTCTTCAATTTATTTACATTTGGCGACGTATTAGCCGCGCAATTTATAGCCTGATTTTAACATTTTTAGGCATGCCCATGCTAATGCGATTAAAAATGCCATGACCACGACTAGGCTAATCCATGGTGACACATCACCTTGACCGAAAAAACCATAGCGGAATCCGTCAATCATGTAAAAGAATGGATTGAATTTTGATACGACCTGCCAAAATGGCGGCAAAGAGTGAATCGAATAAAACACGCCCGACAGAAAAGTAAGCGGCATGATGACAAAGTTCTGAAACGCCGCCATTTGATCAAACTTATCCGCCCAAATGCCGGCAATAATGCCAAAGGTACCCAGCAAGGCGCTGCCCAATAAGGCAAATACGAATATCCACATCGGATGCACCAGTGGTACATCCACAAACCAGATGGACACCAGATAAATACTTAAACCTACAAACAGGCCGCGAATAATAGATGCTGCTAGAAATGCCGAAAAAAACTGCAGATAGGTCAGTGGCGTGAGCAGAATAAACACCACATTGCCCATTACTTTAGATTGGATAAGGCTAGATGAGCTATTGGCAAACGAGTTCTGCAATAGCGACATCATAATCAAGCCCGGTACCAAAAATGCGGTATAAGGCACGCCTTTGTACACTTGCACATGATCAGCCAGCACGTGAGAAAAAATCAGCAAATACAGCAGCGCCGTGAGTACCGGAGAAGCGACAGTTTGGAAGGCAACACGCCAAAAACGCAGCAGCTCCTTTTTAAACAAAGTGTAAGGGCCGCGCCAAGCAGATGGGATATTTGCATCAATCAGTTTCATACCCCTCCCACCAGCGACATAAACACATCTTCCAAGTCCGCTTCTATCAATTGCATATCTTCGATGTCAACATTGGCTTTTCGTAACTCCGCCAAGGCAAATTCCACTTGCGTCAAATCTGATAACGCGAGTGTAAACACGCCAAGCTCGCCGTGTTTAAGCATAGGCAATAAAGCTGGCGGCAAATGTGCGCCTTTGAGCGTCAAGCGCAGATTTTTACCTGCGTGTGATTTCAGTAGATTAGCGGTAGTATCCAACGCGACTATTTTGCCTTGTTTCATCATCGCCACGCGCTCACACAAGGTTTCCGCTTCTTCCAAATAATGCGTGGTGAGAATAATGGTGTGCCCTTCGCGATTGAGTTGCTTGATAAAGCCCCACAACATTTGACGCAACTCCACATCCACACCCGCGGTCGGCTCATCTAGCACAATTACTGGGGGACGATGCGCAAGCGCTTGCGCAATCAGTGCGCGCCGCTTCATCCCGCCTGATAGTTTACGCATATTGGTGTGTGCTTTATCGGTCAGGCCGAGCCCTTCAATCACCTGATCCACCCAGGCATCATTTTCAGGACCGTGGCCGAAATAACCCGCTTGAAATCGCAACATTTCTCGCACATTAAAAAAGGGATCGAACACCAACTCCTGTGGCACCACGCCCAAAGCCATGCGCGCCTGTTGATAATCGGCTATAACATCGTGCCCCATAATACTTACGTGACCTATAGTAGGCCTAAGCAGACCTGCCATAATATTAATCAGCGTAGATTTGCCTGCGCCATTGGGGCCTAGCAGTGCAAAAAACTCGCCCTGCTCAATGCTTAAGTCAATGCCATTCAGCGCATTGAGTTGCCCAAATTGCTTATGTACATCATGTATTTGTATTGCTGGTGTTTTCAAAACAAACGTTCATCCGTTTAGGTGTTAATAAAGTTAAAGCATAGATAAAAAAACTAAACCCCAACCCTTTAAATAAGGACTGGGGTCACCCAAAACAACTACTCAGTTACAATTAATTTGGCAATACAAAATCATCTACACCATACAGTTGCATTAAGCTCACCAAATTTGCTGGCACATTGACCAATGACAACGCTACATGTTCAGCACTGGCACGGCGCTTCAACTCTAGAATCAAGCTGATGGCCGAAGTATCCACATCGGTCACTTTGGCAAAATCCAACGCTGTAGCATCCGTTAAGGTAAGCGCTCTGCTGGCATCCAATACCTGGCTGATATTCTGAATCACCAAATCGCCAGACAATTGCCAGCGATTGGCTTCTTGTGTGATGTCTATCAAAACACGCACTCCCAAAACATGTAATTTAAGCGCGACAAATCAAGTGAATGCATTTAACTTGATTTTGCAGCTGACGCACCATTTTTCTCGGCCAACTTTTTAATTAAACTATCCAAACCATTTTGACGGATTTCTTGTGCAAACTGGCTACGATAGTTAGTGACCAAGCTCACGCCTTCAATCACAATGTCATACACTTTCCAGTCGTCTGCTTTCTTTTCCAGCGCATAATCTACAGCAATCGGCTGACCGCCTTGCTGCACGATGGATGTCTTCACTGTTGCAGAAGTTGAACCCTCAGGTAAACGCAAAGGCTTGTACTCAATCACCTGATTTTTGTATTTAGAAAGCGCTGTTGCATAAGTACGTAACAATAAGGTTTTAAACTCATTTTGAAACGCAGCTTGCTGCTCTGGCGTCGCTTTGGTCCAGTTTTTACCCAATACCAAACGTGATACTTTTTCAAAGTTGAAGTTAGGCAGAATTTTCTCTTCCGCCAATTTGAAAATCTTGTCTTGGTTACCTGCTTGAATGTCTTTGTCGGACTTTACTACCGCAAGTACATCATCTGCAGTTCTTTTTACCAACTCATCAGGGCCTTCGCCCGCAATTGCTAAGCTACTGGCCAGTAACAGGCCAAATGCTGCTATTAATTGTTTCATGCTGTTTAATTCCTTTTCATTGATGCTGTAAATTTATTATTTTTCGGCTTTATCTGCAGAAGACTTGCCAATCTTATCCAATGGACTTGCACCTAACGTATCTTCTTCCGATTTGGTTGATTCGGAAGACGCCTTTGATTTGTCGTCTGTCGATTCAGAAGCTTTGTTATACAAGAACTGGCTAATCATTTTTTCCAACACAACGGCATCTTGCGTTTGTGTAATCTTGTCGCCATTGGCTAATTGTACGTCATCTCCACCTGCTTCGAGCCCCACATATTGTTCGCCCAACAAGCCTGCAGTGTAAATATTTGCAAAGGTATCTTTAGGAAAAGCATATCGTTTGTCGATGTTCAGACTCACGACCGCCTCATAAGTTGCAGAATCAAAAGTAATCCCCGCTACGCGCCCCACCACCACGCCCGCACTTTTCACCGGGGCTCTTGGCTTTAAGCCGCCAATATTTTCAAAGTTGGCAGTTACCGTATAGGTTTCACCAATATTAGCAGTGGTTAGGTTGCCCACTTTCATGGCCAAACCAAGCAACGCGGCAACACCTAACGCTACAAACACACCCACCCATAAATCAATTGTTGTTCTATCCATTGCTGCTCCTGCTTGCTTATACGTTGATCATAAATGAGGTTAATATAAAATCCAGACCCAATATTGCGAGTGAAGAGGTCACTACTGTTCTTGTTGTGGCGTGACTCACACCTTCCGCAGTGGGGGGTGCATCATATCCTTCAAATAAGGCGATCATGGTGCAGGCTACGCCAAACACCATGCTTTTAATTACCCCATTCAAAATATCATGTTGCCAATCCACATTGGCCTGCATTTGCGACCAAAATGCACCTGCATCTACGCCAATGACAGGCACAGCCACTAGATAGCCGCCCAAAACACCGACCATAGAAAACAAAGTGGCTAAGATTGGCATAGCGATTACGCCAGCCCAGAAACGCGGCGCAATCACACGCGCAATCGGGTTCACTGCCATCATCTCCATGGCTGAAAGCTGCTCTGTAGCTTTCATTAACCCAATTTCAGCAGTAATAGCAGTACCGGCACGGCCAGCAAACAATAAAGCCGTCACTACCGGGCCTAATTCGCGCACCAGCGCCAATGCTACCAACACACCAATTGCCTCGGATGAGCCGTATCTTTGTAAAGTATGATAGCCCTGTAAACCAAGCACCATACCAACAAAAAAAGCCGAAACAAGAATAATAATGAGCGACATCACCCCAGTGAAATAAATTTCACGAATAGTCAGGTGAAAACGTCTAAAGCTTTCACCAGATGATGTTAGCGTCAGCCAAAACAAACGCATACCAGCGCCTAAACGCCAAATACCATCTACAAATCTGTGGCCTATGTTTCTGAACACCCGGATTAAACCGATCAACAATCCTGATTTAATCATGCTTTGTGTTCCAATAGAGAGCGTGCGTAATCATCTGCTGCGTAATGAAATGGCACCGGACCATCTTTCTCGCCATACACAAATTGATGTACAAACGGCAAGTTAGAGTTTCTGAGTTCATCCGGCGTACCCTCTGCCGCTACCACGCCATTGGCCACAAAATAAATATAGTCAGCAAAACGGAAGGTTTCTTCAACATCGTGCGTGACAATGATAGAGGTTGCTCCAAGCGCATCGTTCAGTGTACGAATCAAATGGCAAATCACCCCCATTGAAATAGGGTCTAAGCCGGCAAATGGCTCATCATACATAATAATACTGGGATCTAATGCAATCGCCCGTGCTAATGCCACGCGTCTAGCCATTCCCCCCGACAATTCAGTAGGCATCAGTTGATGCGCGCCACGCAAACCTACGGCATTCAGTTTCATCAACACCAAATCGCGAATCATGCTTTCCGGTAAATCGGTATGTTCACGCATGGGAAAAGCAACGTTTTCAAACACAGACAGATCTGTGAATAAAGCACCTTGTTGAAACAGCATGCCCATTTTACGGCGTATACGATAAATACCGGTGCGATCCTGCTGATGTACTACATCACCATCCACACGCACCTGCCCCTTAGTAGGTTTGATTTGCCCGCCGATTAGGCGCAGTAGCGTAGTTTTACCACTGCCACTACCGCCCATAATGGCAGTAACCTTACCACGCGGGAACACCATATTGATGCCTTGATGCAACATGCGTCCTTTGTAACCAAAGGAAAGATTATCTATTTCGACGATATTGGGAGTCATTTGTGCG
>Ga0123390_1043515_pt1 | contig 23348 bp, 24 predicted proteins | sample T3HHNO3metaT_FD_89918 | JGI IMG/M metagenome (GOLD analysis project Ga0123390, IMG submission 89918) | Methane-oxidizing artificial microbial communities from Washington, USA to study methane cycling - T3-HHNO3 metaT (Metagenome... | ecosystem: Engineered > Modeled > Simulated communities... | reverse complement strand
GCCAAAGCAGCGACCCCGAGCGCACGTATGTCGAGGAGATTCTCCCCGTTAAGTTGCGCTACGCGGCGCAGTACGCCCGCTCGCACACGCTGTGGGCGGATCTGAAAATCATCGCCAGAACCATATCCGCGCTTTGGGGCTACCACTCGTCCGGGGGCCGAGGACCTTCAGGCAGTGCGTAGCCGATAAAATCAACGGTTCGGCTGAACGCAGCCCTCCACTCCACGCTCCGCACCGACGGCACCTATGTCAGACCAAACCCACGCCCCCGCACCCCAGGACGACAACCAGCTCATCGCCGAGCGCCGCGAAAAGCTCCGCGCTCTGCGCGAAGCACAGGCCAACGGCGGTAGCGTTGCTTTCCCCAACAACTTCAAGCCCGGCCACAAGGCTGCCCAGTTGCACCTGGAACACAGCGCTGCCACGAACGAGTCCCTGGAAGCCACGCCGGTGAATGTGTCTGTGGCCGGCCGCATGATGCTCAAGCGGGTGATGGGCAAGGCCAGCTTCGCCACGATCCAGGATGGCTCTTTGGGCGAAGTGGGTGGGCGTATACAGCTCTATGTGACCCGTGACGCTGTGGGCGAAGAGCTGTATGCGGCCTTCAAGCACTGGGATCTGGGCGACATCGTGGGTGCCGAAGGCTTGCTGATGAAGACCAAGACCGGCGAGCTGTCGGTCAAGGTGACCAGCCTGCGCCTGCTGACCAAGAGCCTGCGCCCGCTGCCCGACAAGTTCCACGGCATGGCCGACCAGGAGCAGAAGTACCGCCAGCGCTATGTGGACCTGATCACCGACGAGCAGGCCCGCAAGCGCTTCGTGGCCCGCAGCAAGGCCGTGAGCGGCCTGCGCGAGTTCATGGTGAGCCACGGCTTCCTCGAAGTCGAAACGCCCATGCTTCACCCGATCCCGGGCGGCGCCAATGCCAAGCCGTTCGTGACGCACCACAACGCGCTGGAGCAGGAGATGTACCTGCGCATCGCCCCGGAGTTGTACCTGAAGCGCCTGATCGTGGGCGGCTTTGAGCGCGTGTTCGAAATCAACCGCAGCTACCGCAACGAAGGCATCTCGGTGCGCCACAACCCCGAGTTCACCATGATGGAGTTCTACGCGGCGTACTGGAACTACCTGGACCTGATGGACTTCACCGAGACGCTGATCCGTGAAGTGGCGCTCAAGGCCACGGGCTCGCTGCAGATGACCTACCAGGGCCGCGCGGTGGACCTGACCCAGCCGTTTGCCCGACTGACCATCCGTGAAGCCATCTTTCAGTACACCGAGGCCGGTGCCCATGTGGACGATGCCGCCTGGCTCATCAGTGCATTGAAAAAGCTGGGCATGACCGAAGAGAAGGACAAGCTCTCGACCCGCACGCTGGCCAGCCTGCAGGTGTTGTACTTTGAAGAAACGGTGGAAGACAAGCTGTGGCAGCCCACCTTCATCATGGAACATCCCACCGAAATTTCGCCCCTGGCACGTGCCAACGACACCCGCCCCGAGGTGACCGAGCGCTTTGAGCTGTACATCACCGGCCGCGAGTTCGGCAACGGCTTCAGCGAGCTGAACGACGCCGAAGACCAGGCTGCACGCTTCCATGCCCAGGTGGCCGCCAAAGACAGTGGCGACGACGAAGCCATGTTCTACGATCACGACTTCGTACGCGCATTGGAGTACGGCATGCCACCCACGGGGGGTTGCGGTATTGGTATTGACCGCCTCATGATGCTGCTGACTGACAGCCCCAGCATTCGCGACGTGATTCTGTTCCCTGCGCTGCGCCGCGAGTCCTGAGGCCTGATTTGCGTCGGAGGGCGGTCTGCGACTGCCCCCTCTACCGGTCACCAGGCACCAAGGAGACATACCGTGCCCTTCAGCTCCAGCAACGCGCCCTACCCTGCCAACGAGCCCCTGCCTTCGGGCAATGCTTTTTCGGTACTGGTGGTCGAAGACCAGGGGTCCGTGCGCGCGGCGCTGGTGGCCGAACTGCGGCGGGCGGGGGTGTCAGACATCTTCGAGGCACCCGAGGGCCCTGTTGCGCTGCATCTGTTCAAGACCCACCGGCCCGATCTGGTGCTGCTGGACATCAAGCTGCCAGGCCAGGATGGCTACTGGGTGGCGCAGCAGATGCGTGAGAGCGAGGCGGGGGACTGGACGCCCATCATCTTCCTGTCGGGCCTGGACAACGAACTGGATGTGTGGCGCGGCATTGAGGTAGGGGGCGACGACTACCTGGTCAAACCCGTCAAGCCCATCGTGCTGATGGCCAAGCTGCGCGCCATGCGGCGGTTGCTGGACATGCGCCGACGGCTGGTGTCGATGTCAGCCGAGTTGCATGTCGCCAACCAGCGGCTCAACGAGATGGTGGAAATCGATGCCCTCACGGGCCTCGTCAACCGCCGCGGGTTTGACCGCATCCTGCACAACGAGATCCTGGCTGCGCGACGCGACGGCACGCCGCTCACGCTGATGCTGTGCGATCTGGACCACTTCAAGCTTTTCAACGACGCCAGCGGCCATGTGCAAGGCGACGCCTGCCTGAAAGAGGTGGGCCGCCTGTTGCGCGAGGTCTGTGTGCGCCCCCGGGACGTGGCCTCGCGCTACGGGGGGGAAGAGTTCGCACTCATCCTGCCCAACACGCCCCGCTCCGGCGCCATGACCTTTGCACGCGCCCTGGGGCAGCTGCTCAAGGTGCGCGCCATTGCACACGCAGACTCCCCACTGGGCGACACACTGACCCTGTCGGGTGGCATCACGACCTGCGTGCCCGACGACAGCACCAACGCCGAGAGCATGATCATGCGGGCCGACCAGGCGCTCTATGCCGCCAAGGCCCAGGGCCGCAACCGCTTCTTCAGTTTTGAAATGCAAATGGACACCGTGGAGCAATTGCGCAATTGAGTTTCTTCCACTTCTTCTCGTTCGACGCGACTGAACGCAACGCCCGTACCGCCGTCTCCCGCATGCAAGTTCTGAAAACCCGACTGCCCGAGTGGATGCAGGACTGGCTTGAGGTCATCATTCCTGGCTCGCAGATCCTGCTGATTCTGTTTGTCGCCTGGCTGTTGCAGCGCACACTGAGGCGCCTGGTGCGCCGTGCAAGCGCCCACTACCAGTTGCCCAATGAACTGCTGGTGCCCATCAACGGCCTGATCCGCTGGCTCATCATTGCCAGCGCCGTGCTGCTGGTGCTGGAGCGCATGGGGGTGTCGGCCACGGTGCTCTGGACCGCCTTCACCGGTTTTGCCACTGTGGGTGCCGTCGCGTTCTTCGCAGCCTGGAGCGTGCTGTCCAACCTGTTTTGTGCGCTGCTGATCTTCACCGTGCGACCCTTCAAGATCGGCGACTACATCGAGGTACTGGACACCGCAGAGAAGCCTGGCGCCAAGGGGCGCGTGGTGGACATCAACCTGCTTTACACCACGCTGGAAGACCACGGCGCAGCCACCGGTCACACGGCTTGGCTGCAGATTCCGAATGCGCTGGTGTTCCAGCGCGTGGTGCGCAGGTTTCAGGGGGTACCGCCGCCCCCTGCCCCGCCTGCGGCCACTGCGGATGCGATAGCCAATGCCTCACCGGCCGCACCGACACCTGTGACGCCAGGGCCCTTCAACACGCCCTAGCGGGTAACCGCGCGGCACCGCAAGGGGTGGCGCCGTACCGGACACACCACCACACGCAGGTCAGGGCAACAGGTCCAGCGCCTGCAGGTAGGCAGGCTGGTACATCAGTTCATCCCAGGCTTGCGGCAGGGTTTCGGGCAGCAGCGCCAGGCGGCGGGATTCGCTGTCCACACTGGGCTGCCAGCGCCCCTGGTTGCGGGCGTTGTCGAGGCCCGTGATGAGTTCGTCCACCGCCTTGCCATCGCCCACGCTCTGGTTGCACAGCAGCACCAGGTCGCAACCCGCTTCCAACGCCGCCACGGCGGCATCGGTGTAGCTGACCACCTGGCCGTCCAGGCGGCGGGCACCTTCCATGCTGAGGTCGTCGCTGAAGATCGCGCCGTCAAAACGCATCTCGCGGCGCAGGATGTCTTGCAGCCAGCGCTGCGAGAAACCGGCGGGGCGGCTGTCCACCTTGGGGTAGATCACATGGGCCGGCATCACACTGGTGAGCGTGCTGCTGAGCCAGGGGTAAGGCGCCGCATCGTCGGCCAGGATGGCCTTGAGGCTGCGCTTGTCTACGGGTACCTCGGTGTGCGAGTCCGCCTTGACAAAGCCGTGGCCAGGGAAGTGTTTGCCGCAGTTGGCCATGCCCGCCTGCAGCAGGCCGTGCATGAGGCTCTTGGCCAGCAGCGCCACCACACGGGGGTCGCGGTGGAAGGACCGGTCTCCAATCACTCCGCTTTCGCCCCAATCCAGGTCGAGCACCGGTGTGAAGCTGAAGTCCACACCGCAGGCGCGCAATTCGGTACCCAGCACATAACCCGCCGCCGTGGCCGCATTGGTGGCGCGCAGGGCGCCGCTGCCGGGCACAGCCTTGGCGCCCTTGCCGTCATCCATCCACATCTCTCCCAGCGCACGCATGGGCGGCAGATGGGTGAAACCATCGGTGCGAAAGCGCTGCACGCGGCCGCCTTCGTGGTCCACACAGATCAACAGGTCGTCGCGCACGGCCTTGATGCTGCTGGTGAGCTGCAGCAGCTGTGCGCGGTTTTCCCAGTTGCGGGCAAACAGGATGACACCACCCGTGAGTGGGTGCGCCAGGCGGCGGCGGTCATCGGCACTGAGGGTGGTGCCAGCGACGTCGAGGATCAGGGGTGCGTGTTCAGTCATGGGACGTTTCAAGGGTCAATTGCTACTCAATTGATAGCTATCAGCACATATGAATCATGCGCTTCAAGGTAATTTGGTTTGGATTTTTTCTACCACACAGAAGCTGGCGGCGTAGTCGGTTTCGTCGGTCACGCTCAGGTGTGCCTGCAGCCCTTGGGCCTCAAACCATTCCTTGAGCGCGCCGTGTAGCACGATGACAGGCTGGCCGCTGCGTAGCTTGGCGACCTCGCAGTGGCGCCAGGTCATCGGCATGCGCATGCCCAGACCGATCGCCTTGCTGAAAGCCTCCTTGGCCGAGAACCGGGTGGCCAGGTAGCGCAAACCCCGGTCGGGCCAGCGCGCGCTGCGTTCACGCCAGGTGGCCAGTTCGCCCTCGGCCAGCACCTTTTCAGCAAAGCGGTCGCCGTGGCGCGCCAGGCTGGCAGCCATGCGGCGCACGTCGCAGATGTCGGTGCCGATGCCGTAGATCATGAAATTTCAATAAAAATGGCTAGAAGCGCTAGTGAAACATGCCTCTGCGGCTATCAAATCAGGAGTTTCCTGCGCCCACAAAGCCCTGGGCAATGCAGTCCAGGTACGCCTGCACGGTTGCGGCGTAGCCCAGCTCCAGTGCATCGGCAATCAGCGCATGGCCAATCGAGACCTCCAGAACGCCCGGCACTTCGCGCACAAAAGCCGCAAGGTTGTCCCGGTTGAGGTCATGGCCAGCGTTGACGCCCAATCCGACATCCAGCGCAGCCTGGGCGGCTGCGGCATAGCGTTTGAGCTCGGCCGCCTGCTGTGCCGAGCCCCAGGCGGCGGCGTAGGGCTCGGTGTACAGCTCCACCCGGTCGGCTCCCACGGCCTTGGCCGCAGCCATTTGCTCAGGGACTGGGTCCATGAAGAGGCTCACGCGCACACCCAGTGCCTTGCATTCGGCCACCAGGGGCGCCAGGCGCTCGGCATCTTGCGGAAAGCTCCAGCCGTGGTCGCTGGTGAACTGGTCCTCGCTGTCGGGCACAAAAGTCGCCTGCTGGGGGCGCACCTGGCGAATGAAGTCCATCAGGTTCTGCGACGGGTTGCCCTCGATGTTGTATTCGCGGTCGGGCCATGCCTTCATCAGTGTTGCCAGCTCATGCACGTCCTGGCCGCGGATGTGGCGTTCGTCGGGCCGGGGGTGCACCGTGATGCCCTGCGCACCCGCTTGCAGGCACAACTCGGCCGCGCGGGTGACGCTGGGAATGCCCAGGTGTCGCGTGTTGCGCACCAAGGCCACCTTGTTGACGTTGACTGACAAGGCGGTGCGCTGGGGAGAGTGAGAGGATGGATTCATAGGGCCTGCAAATCAATCATGAGCTGGCGGGTGCGCAGCGTCGGGCTGCCGCAATGGTATTGCAGCAGGGCACGCAGCTGCGGCTTGAGTTCGGTCGCCACGGGGGCACATGCGCGCAAGGTGGCGGTGTAGCTGGCCACGTCATCCAGGCCATGCTGCAGGGCCCGCCACTGGCTGCCCAGCAGGCCTGCGCGGTCCGCTGCCGACGCGGCACGCAAGCCGCCTTCGGGCACCAGGGTGTAGCGGGTGCCCGGCTCCAGGGGGGCGAAGGTCATGGTCTGCACGTCCAGTCCCGGCAAGAGGCCGATCTCGCGCAGGAGCAGCAGCTCAAAGCTGCGCAGCACCGCCTCGAGCGCATCGCCATGCTCGCTGGCCAGCACGCGCACCACTCCTGCATAGGCATCAAACAATGCCGGGTGCGGGTCTGCCCTCGCCAGCAGGCGCAGCAGCAGTTCATTGAGGTACATGCCCGACAGCAAGGCATCTCCCGTGGGCATCACATGCCCCCCCACCCATTCAGCGCCCTTGAGCGTGTGGATGTCGGCATGGCCATCGCCCGTGAGCGTGTAGGTCACCAGCAAGGGCTGCAGCGGCAGCAGCACCGGGCGGAAGTTGGAGCTGGGCTTCTTGGCCCCTTTGGCCACGAGTGCGGTCCGCCCTTGCTGGCGGCAGAAGACCTCCAGGATCAGGCTGGATTCGCTCCAGTCGTAGCTGTGCAGCACGAACGCAGGTTCATCAGAAATGCGCTTGGCTACGGCCACGGTGCTGCGAGGGGATGAATGGTACGGAAGGATCGCCCGTGACGCCTGCTGAGGGGTGTGCGCGCAGGAAGACGGGGAAGTCAGCTTTCGGGGTTATTCGTAGCCGAAGGAGCGGACCCGGGCTTCGTCATCGGCCCAGCCGGAGCGGACCTTGACCCACAGCTCCAGGAACACCTTGGCGTCCATGAGCTTTTCCAGCTCCTGGCGGGCCTCGGTGCCAATGCGCTTCAGGCGCTCGCCCTTGTCGCCAATGACCATCATCTTGTGGTTGTCACGCTCCACCACGATGGTGGCGGCAATCTTGACCAGGCGTTTGTGCTGCTTGCTCTTTTCCTCATCGAACTTGTCGATGACCACGGTCGAGGTGTAGGGCAGTTCGTCGCCCGTGAAGCGAAACAGCTTCTCGCGCACGGTTTCAGAGGCCAGGAACTTCTCGCTGCGGTCGGTCAGTTCATCCTCGCCGTACCACCAGGCCTGCTCGGGCAGGTATTTGGCGCAGATGCCAAACAAACGCTCGATGTCGCCCTTGTTCTTGGCCGACATGGGCACGAACTCGGCAAACGGATGGCGCTCCTGCATGCTCTTGAGCCAGGGGGCCAGCTCGGCACGGCGGTGCACCATGTCCAGCTTGTTGGCCACCAGCAGCGTGGGAATGCCCGGCTTGAACAGCGAAAGCACCTTGGCATCCGCCAGCGTGAAGTTGCCGGCTTCCACCACAAAAAGGATCAGGTCCACGTCGCCAATCGCGCCCATCACCGTCTTGTTCAGCGACTTGTTGAGTGCGGTGGCGTGCCGGGTCTGGAAGCCAGGGGTGTCCACAAAAATGAACTGCGTCTGGTCCAGGGTGCGAATACCCGTGATGCGGTGGCGCGTGGTCTGCGCCTTGCGCGAGGTGATGCTGATCTTTTGCCCCACCAGGGCATTGAGCAGGGTGGACTTGCCCACGTTGGGCTTGCCAACAATGGCGATCACGCCACAGCGTTGGCCGGGCACAGCCGCCGGAGCCCCCGCAGCAGCCAGCATGGCTTCCAGATCGTTTTGCACCGGGGCGCTTTCAGCACCCTGGTCAGGAGCTACATCTTTGGTAGCGTCATTCATAAATTCTTTGCTTTCAATGTGGCCAGCATGGCCGCGGCGGCGGCTTGCTCGCCTGCCCTGCGGGAACCGCCGATGCCACGCTCGGTCAGGCCCAGTTCGGGAATATCGCACTCGACGTCAAAGGTCTGGCGGTGGGCCGCACCCACCGTCGCAACCACCTTGTATTGCGGCAGCCTCATTTTGCGGCCCTGGAGCCACTCCTGCAACGCGGTTTTGGCGTCCTTGGATGCTGCCTGCATCTGCGGGTTGATCTCCACGCCCTGGAAAAGACGGTGCACCAGCGCTTCTGCGCTGGCGTAGCCGGCATCCAGATACACCGCCCCAATCAGGGCCTCCAACGCGTCCGCCAGGATGGAGGGGCGCTGCTGCCCCCCTGATTTCGCCTCACCCTCTCCGAGGCGCAGTACCTCTGAGACTTTGAGTCGCACCGCCAACTGGTGCAACGTGTCCTGCTTGACCAGATTGGCCCGCACCCGCGACAAATCCCCCTCGGGCAACTCAGACAAACGCTGGTACAGCAGGCTGGCTACCGCCAGGTTCAAAACCGAGTCGCCGAGAAATTCAAGCCGCTCGTTATGGTCCGCAGAGAAACTGCGGTGTGTAGTGGCACGCTGGAGCAGCGAAGGATCGGCAAACACATGCTGCAGGCGATCCTGCAGCGCTAAAAGACCGGGCTGCACCTAGTTGGTCTGCGCATCAAAGCGGTAGACCAGATAGGCTGGACCCGCCAGGGGAATCTCGCGCGAGTATTTGAACGACACCACCACCTTCTCGCCACGCTTGGTTACCTCAAGGTCGGCGCCCTTGATTGACCGAATGTCATCAATAGATGCCGCACGATCAAAAGCCGCCCGCACCCCGGGTACGGTGCTTTCCAACTTGGCTTTTTCAATTGCCTTTTTCGCCGAAGCGTACTCAAGGAAGATCGGAATTGATTGACCTCCGATAGCAAAAGCCGCCACGGCAATCAGCCCCACAAAAATCAGCCCAAAAAACGACAACCCGCGTTGGCTTGAGCGGCTTGCAGTGCGATATGTCTTCATCAATGACCCCCTCAATGTTATTGGCAAGCGCCCGCACTCAATGGAACGAGCCGATGCGCTTGAGACTACCGAAATTCATCCAGACAAAAAAGGCCTTGCCCACGATGTTGCCCTCGGGCACAAACCCCCAGTAACGGGAATCGAGCGAGTTGTCGCGGTTGTCGCCCATCATGAAATAGTGCCCCTCCGGCACCTTGCAAGTGACACCTTCTACACTGTAGCGGCAGTTTTCGCGATAAGCAAAATTGCTGGCGCCTTGTACAAACGCGGGCACATCGGGATTGTTCAGCAACCGGTGCGGCTGATCACCCAGTTGCTCTTCAAACTGCTTGAAGTAACGCATGGAGTCTTCTTCAAAGAAGTCGGGCAACGCCTTGGTGTCAACTGCTTTACCGTTGATGGTGAGGCGCTTGTTGATGTAGGCCACCTCATCGCCCGGCACCCCTACGACACGCTTGATGTAGTCCATGCTGGGCTGTGGTGGATAGCGGAACACCAGAACATCGCCGCGGACGGGCCTGGATCCCTCGGTCAACCGTGTGTTGATGACAGGCAGTCGAATGCCATAGGTGAATTTATTCACCAAAATCAGGTCGCCAACGAGCAGCGTTGGGATCATGGAGCCCGACGGAATCTTGAAAGGCTCGAAAAGAAACGAGCGCAAGAAAAACACCGCAGCGATGACTGGGAACAACCCCGCAGTCCAGTCCAGCCACCAGGGTTGCATGAGGATGCGGCCCTTGGCTTCCTGCACATCCACATCCACCTTCTGGATGCCCATGCGATCCAGCTCTGCACGCCGCTCTGTTGCTGCGTCCTCGATGGCCTGCGCCGCGCGGCGCCGCCGGGGCAGAAAATAAATGCGCTCTGCCAGCCAGTAGATGCCGGTGACGACCGTCGCCAGAAACAAAAGCAGTGCAAAGTTGCCCTCGATAGCTCCGGTATACCAGGCACCGATATAGCCCACGAAGGCCGCCAGCACCAGTGACGTCAAAATTTGCATGAATTGCATCAATCTTCCACCTGCAAAATGGCCAGGAATGCCTCTTGAGGCACCTCGACCGATCCGATCTGTTTCATGCGCTTTTTGCCTGCTTTCTGCTTCTCAAGAAGCTTGCGTTTGCGGGTGATATCGCCGCCATAACATTTGGCCAACACGTTTTTGCGCAGTGCCTTGATGGTTTCGCGCGCAATGATGTTGGCGCCGATGGCCGCCTGGATGGCCACGTCATACATCTGGCGGCTGATGATCTCGCGCATCTTGGCAACCACTGCCCGGCCGCGGTACTGCGACTGCGAACGGTGCACGATGATGGACAAGGCATCCACCTTTTCTCCGTTGAGCAGGATATCAACCTTCACCACATCGGAGGCACGGTACTCCTTGAACTCGTAGTCCATGGAGGCGTAGCCGCGCGAGACCGATTTGAGCTTGTCAAAGAAGTCGAGCACGATTTCACCGAGCGGCATTTCGTAAGTGAGCATTACCTGGCGACCGTGGTACGCCATGTTCATCTGCACGCCACGCTTCTGATTGGCCAGCGTCATCACCGGGCCCACATAGTCCTGCGGCATGTACAGATGGACCGTAACGATAGGCTCGCGGATTTCCTCCAGTCGACCCTGGTCAGGCATCTTGGAGGGGTTCTCGACCATGATCACTTCGCCGTCGGCCTTGACCACCTCATAGACCACACTGGGGGCCGTCGTGATGAGGTCCTGGTCGAATTCGCGCTCCAGCCGCTCTTGCACGATCTCCATGTGCAACAGTCCGAGAAAGCCGCAGCGGAAGCCAAAGCCCAGCGCCTGACTCACCTCGGGCTCATAGTGGAGCGAGGCATCGTTGAGCTTGAGCTTTTCCAGGGCGTCACGCAGCGAGTCGTACTCGCTGGCTTCGGTGGGGTAAAGACCTGCGAACACCTGGGGCTGGATCTCCTTGAAACCAGGCAGCGCGCCCGTAGCAGGCCCTGCATTGTTGGGGAGCTTCTTCTCGAGCGTGATGGTGTCACCCACCTTGGCGGCCTGCAGCTCCTTGATGCCGGCAATGATGTAGCCCACCTGCCCTGCATCGAGGGAATTGCGCGGCTCGTTGGCGGGCGTGAACACGCCCAGGTTGTCGGCGTTGTACACCGCGCCCGTGGCCATCATCTTGATGCGCTCGCCCTTGAGCAAGCGGCCATCGACCACACGCACCAGCATGACCACCCCGACGTAGCTGTCGAACCAGCTGTCGATGATCATCGCGCGCAGCGGGCCATCGGCATTGCCACGTGGTGCGGGCACCTTGGCAACAATCGCCTCCAGAATCTCATCGATTCCCATACCGGTTTTGGCAGAGCAAGGAATCGCGTCGGTGGCATCAATGCCGATCACATCTTCGATCTCGGCCTTGGCATTGTCTGGATCAGCGTTGGGCAGATCCATCTTGTTGAGCACCGGCACCACTTCCACACCCAGATCCAGAGCGGTGTAGCAGTTGGCCACAGTCTGCGCTTCGACCCCCTGCGATGCATCCACCACCAACAGCGCACCCTCGCATGCAGACAGCGAACGACTCACCTCATACGAGAAGTCCACATGCCCTGGCGTGTCGATCAGATTGAGGTTGTAGACCTGCCCATCCTGGGCCTTGTACTGCAGCGCAGCGGTCTGCGCCTTAATGGTTATCCCACGCTCTTTTTCGATATCCATCGAGTCCAGAACCTGGGCCTCCATCTCACGGTCTGCAAGACCCCCGCACCGCTGAATCAAGCGGTCGGCAAGCGTCGACTTGCCATGGTCGATGTGCGCAATGATGGAAAAATTTCTGATGTGATTCATCAACGGAAAGCGTCAAGTGATTGAATTAAAACAGTGCGCACAAGAAAAAAGGGCGCGTCGAATGGCGACGCGCCCTGAACCAACAATCATTGGCAACTGCGATAGTTGGAGCTTCATTGTAGGCAAAAAGGCCGCCTGAAAAAGCCCGCCCCTCGGCATCCAAGGGAAGTTGCCAGGGTGCAACAGGAATTTTATACACAGTTTATACACAGCCTGCACAAGAACAACGCTGGACAACTTGTGGGTGAGCTGTGGATCAACTGTGCATTGCTCAAAAACATCCCACATCGTGAACAGAGCGCCCGTCGATATGCAGATAAGCGTTGAACGCAAGTCTCTATTCTATCGAAACTGGTTGATGGACCTCTGAAAAGTTAGCAAAAGCTAACATCTAGACTGGTGTGGACGCCTCCTATCAACCCCTCAAAAAAAACCAGGCACCGACAATGGCCCCCTTGAAACGTAGGGAATGACCCGACTCCGGGCCATCCTCGTTCTCGCTTGTGGCGCTTATCTGCCGGGGCGAATCAGCGCGTACTGAGCCCACTCGCCGCGGCGATACAGCACGTTGATGGACTTGCTCTTGTCAGCCTTGGACAGCACGGATTCAAACTCTTTCACGCCCGCCACTTCGGTGTTGGCAACCGACAGGATGATGTCCCCTTCCCGAAGGCCAGCGCGTGCTGCCGCGTCCGTGGCGGTCGCCACGACCACCCCGCCCTTGAGCTTGAGTTCCTTCTTCTGGGCATCCGTCAGTTCCGTCACTGACAAGCCGATCTGCTGCGCAGCTGCAGAGGCCTTGGGTTTCTCCTCGCGCTCGGCTACTTTGGTGGCGGGCTTGTCAGGTTCGATCTCCGCGATGGTGATGGCCAGATCGCGGGATGCACCGCGACGGAACACCGTCACCGAACTGCGATTGCCTGGTTTGGTGTTGCCCACAAGGCGCGGCAGGTCTGCCACCTTCTCGATGGGTTTGCCATCAAAGCGCGTGATGATGTCGCCCGCCTCCACACCCGCTTTGTCGGCGGGCGATCCTGCCTCCACGCCCGTCACCAGAGCGCCCTGCGCCTTGCCCAGGCCAATCGACTCAGCAACATCCTTGGTGACTTGCCCGATCTGGACACCGATACGGCCACGCGTCACACGGCCCGAAGCGCGCAGCTGCTCACTCACACGGATGGCTTCATCCATGGGGATGGCGAACGAGATACCCATGAATCCGCCAGAGCGGGAATAGATCTGGCTGTTGATGCCCACCACCTCACCACGCATGTTGATGAGCGGCCCGCCAGAGTTTCCGGGGTTGATGGCCACATCCGTCTGGATGAAGGGTAGGTAGTCACCCGTATCGCGCTGCTTGGCACTGACGATGCCCGCAGTGACCGTGTTTTCCAGCCCAAAGGGCGAACCGATCGCCATCACCCACTCGCCCACTCGGAGGCGACTCACATCCCCCACTTTCACAGCAGGCAATCCTGACGCCTCGATCTTCACAACGGCCACGTCAGTGCGCTTGTCAGCCCCCACGATGCGCGCCTTGAACTCACGCTTGTCCATCAAGGTCACAATGACCTCGTCAGCGCCTTCAACCACATGTGCGTTGGTCATCACAAACCCGTCAGAGGTCAGAATGAAACCCGATCCCACTCCACGTGGCTGCGCCTCTTCTTCCTGTTGAGGCCGTTGAGGCCGCTGTTGACGCGGAGCATTGGGGATGGGTACCCCAAACCGGCGAAAAAATTCCAGCATCTCTTCGTCCATGCCATTGGCGTTGGCTCGACTGGACGCTTTCTCGACGGTGCGGATGTTGACCACTGACGGCCCCACCTGATCCACCAGATCGGTGAAATCAGGCAAGCCCCGAACCAGCGGTGCAGGTTGTGCCAACGCCGCATTGGGCGCTACCGAGACCGTGGCCAGACCACCCATCAGGCATGCCACTGCCACCGAACGCAACATACTTCCATCAAACTTCGGCATCTTCGACCTTTCTTGATTCTTGGCGAATGCTGTTCACGAATTGTGTGTGACTGTGAAGAGTGTGACGCCAAATGGTTCCCCGCATTCGTCACGCCCTCCATGCCCACACAAATCGCCAAATGACCAGGTATGACGGCCCGCAGTCATCGGCAGCGCGGCTGTCAGCGCAGGCGCTCCAGCTGACCTACAAAAAGGCGCAGTGTCTGCAGAGGCACCTCTCCCACTGCGGTCAACCACGTGTCTGACGGCCCACGCTGGGCTACCAGCTGTGTAGCGCCCATGCTGGACACCTGGGGCTGCGCGGGATGGCGCTGCGAGTCGAAGGGCTCCAGAAACAACGACACCGAGGCCAGTCCATCGGAGTACAGGCATTGCAAGACACTGGAGGCATCCGGAGCGTCAGACACCGCCCGTCGATGACAGCTGACAGGCACAAACCCGGCCACGGGCTGGCGCAAGGCCCAGCCTTCGGCCTTTGCCGTAGTTTTGACCACTGAGGGTGCTACTACCTTGTAACCCGACGTCGCGTCCATCAGGCGCGTCAGCTGATCAACCTTCACCGGCGCATTGAGATCCAGCTCTGAAAAAGCCGCTTGCTCCAAGACCCGACCGTCAGCCGCCAGCGTCTGCAGCTTCACCACCAGCCCGGTTTCGCGCTCGCTCCAGAGCCGATAACCGAAACGCAGGGTATCCGTAGGCTGAAACCAGACCACGTCCGACACGAAGCCAGCCACCCGCTCCTGCCCCAGCAGGCGGGGCGTGTAAAACTGGGCGATCGATGTACCGCTGACCACAGGTACGCGCGGAAAGAGCCCAGATGCATCGCGGCGGTCTGACCGCACAACGCGCGCCTGGGGCAGGAAGGTACGAACTTCGTCGTTACGGCGATAGACCGTGCGCGGAGTGCCACTGAGCGATTCAACCCGCTCCAATTGTTGCTGGCCATCGCATGCGTGCCAGATGCGTGAACTGGACATGGCGCCGTTGGCCGACAACACCACAAAGGTTCCGGCATAGGCTCGGCTGCACGGTGCGCTGTGCATGCGCTCGATCCACTGCGCCATGTCGCGCTCGGCCACTGCGGTGGTAGTTGACTCAGAGGATGCAGCAGGAGCCCCCGCCACAGGCCCCACGAACAAACCACACATCGCTGCGGCTATCAACGAGCCAAGCCATCGAACCCGGGTATTTCCAAAGACCTTCGCAACTCCAGAGGGGTTCATCACACGATCTCAGCGCCAGACATACCGTTCACGATTCAGCGGCCAGGAGTCTCAAAAGTAGCGTTGCGCAAAAAGCCAGCAGGCATCTGCAGGGCCGACGTACTGCCAAACTGCTTATGGGCTGCCAGCAACTCATCCAATCGAGGATCCCGGATCATCACTTGCTGGCCGTCCGCATCAGCAACAGCTACGACAGGCGCGCCTTGCGCAGTCGCACGCTCGGGGGAAGACGCGGCCAGTTGAGCCCCAGCTCCACCCGCCCCCTGCAGTTGGGAGAACGAGGTCCAGCCAATAGCGGCCACGGCGGCCAGCGACGCAAAGCCCGCAACCATCTTCCAACGGAAAACCGATGCATTGGCAGCCACAGGCAGAGGGGTCGCTACGATGCCCAGTTGGGCTGGAACATGTGGACGCTGTGGCGGAGCCTCCTTGGCCAGCTCTTCGCGCAAGCGGGACAGAAACGCTGGATTTGCTGGCCGCGACAAATCAGAAGAACGCAACGCATCGCCCACAAGGTGGTAAACCGCCCATGTGTCGCGTCCTTCGTCTTCCGCCGCCCAGGCCAGCGCATCGGCAAACTCATCGCCGTGCAACTGACCATCCGCCAGAGCAGATAGCTGTTCGCTCCGTCCGCCGGTCAAGCTGACGTCCGCCGAGGCGGTGATACCTGTTTGTGCCTTGTTCATTCAATCACCTCACCACCGTTTGCCCGACTGGTTTTCGAGCAAGGGTCGCACTTTGGCCGAAATGGCTTCTCGCGCCCGAAAAATTCGAGATCGCACCGTACCAATGGGGCACCCCATCGCGGTAGCAATTTCTTCATAACTGAGCCCTTCAATCTCTCGCAGCGTGACAGCTTGGCGCAGATCATCGGGCAAGGCCTCCATGGCTGCATTCACGACCTGGGCGATTTCCTGGGCCGCAAGGACAGTTTCGGGGGTTTCGTCGCTGGTTAGTTCGTGTCCAAGGCGGGAAGTTTCATCCTCGTCCTCCGAACCCCTGAATGCATTTTCGGAAATGACCGGGTTGCGCTTCATGTCCATGAGCGCCTTCTTGGCTGTATTGACAGCAATCCGGTACAGCCAGGTGTAAAACTGGGCGTCGCCGCGAAACTGGTGCAGAGCCCGATAGGCGCGAATGAAGGTTTCCTGGGCAATGTCCTGCACGAGGTCCGTGTCGCGCACCATGCGCCCGATCAGTCGTTCGATGCGGCGTTGGTACTTGATGACCAGCAATTCATAGGCGCGCTGGTCGCCCGCTACCGTGCGCTCCACCAGTTGGAGGTCGCTATCTTCGGAGGGGGAAGGCGGAATTACAGTCATGGATACTCAGTATTCACGCCCTGGGGCAGCTTGCCGGGCGGTTTCGTCAGCGTTGTCAGCGCCCGATCTGGCGCGCGAATATACCGCACGGCGCAAGTCCATCCAGCGCTCTGGCTGGCTGGAACGCTCCAGCCACAACCACAGCGGCGGATGTCCGACGAGCAAGATGCGCACCCACAGATGCGCCTGCAGATCCAGAAGCACCTCCGGGGGCGCTGAAAGCGTCAGCGGCACACTGGTGGGCGGCGCCACTCGGTTCAGCGTCCAGGCTTGGCCGTCGAACTGCAAAACTCCACGGGCTTGGCTCCACCAAAAGTGCATGGCAGCCGCCATCGCTGGCAGCCAGAAACACAGGGCCACTGCGATAGACAGATGCGCAGCACGGCTACCTAAAGCGATCCAGGCAACCAAAACGGCACCACCAGCAAGCACCCAGGCAGCCAACAGCACGCCCAGAGCCCGACTGCGACGCAGCGAATATTGGACAGAGGGAGGCCGTCTCGAAAGCCGCGTCACAAGACAGCTCCCTTCGACGGACGGATCAAGCGCCAACTCGATGACGGACCGACACCACAGTCAATGACACATCGCCCGCAGGCCCACGAGCGATACGTATTGCCACCGAATCCGAGATTGGTATGTGCGCGCAATCAGACGCGTTTGAATACCAGCGTTCCGTTGGTGCCGCCAAAGCCAAAGTTGTTCTTGACGGCCACATCAATCTTCATGTCCCGCGCCGTATTGGCGCAGTAGTCGAGATCGCACTCCGGATCCTGGTTGAACAGGTTGATGGTGGGCGGCACTTTTTGTTCATGCAGTGCCAGCACGGTGAACACACTCTCAATCCCCCCCGCACCACCGAGCAAGTGGCCCGTCATGGATTTGGTGGAGCTCACAACGGTCTTGTAGGCGTGGTCACCCAAGGCCGCTTTGATTGCATTGGTTTCGTTGATGTCACCCAGAGGAGTGGACGTGCCGTGGGCGTTAAGGTAATCCACCTGATCGGCATTGATCCCGGCGTTGCGCAACGCGCTGAGCATGGCGCGCCGGGGCCCATCCATGTTGGGAGCGGTCATGTGACCTGCATCTGCGCTCATGCCGAAGCCGCTAAGTTCGGCATAAATCTTGGCGCCTCGCGCCTTGGCGTGTTCATACTCTTCGAGCACCATCACACCGGCGCCTTCGCCCAGCACAAAACCGTCGCGGTCCTTGTCCCAGGGGCGGGATGCCGTCTTGGGATCATCGTTGCGGGTAGACAGGGCCCGCATGGCAGCAAACCCGCCGATGCCCAGCGGAGATACCGTGGATTCGGTACCGCCAGCCACGACCACGTCCGCATCGCCGTATTCGATCATGCGACCGGCCTCGCCGATACAGTGCAAGCCTGTCGTGCAGGCCGTCACCACGGCAAGGTTGGGACCCTTGAAGCCAAAGCGCATGGACACATGCCCTGCCACCATGTTGATGATGGACGCAGGTACAAAAAATGGAGTGATACGCCGTGGCCCGCGGCTGACCAGCTCGGCGTGTGTGTTTTCGATCAGCGGGAGGCCGCCAATGCCGGAGCCGATCACGCAGGCAATGCGTGTGGCGAACTCCTCACTGAGCGCTTCACCCGTGGGAAGCCCTGCGTCCTGGACGGCCTGCGCTGCAGCGGCGATGCCGTAGTGGATGAAGGTATCCATCGCGCGCGCATCCTTGGCGCTGATGTACGACTCCAGGTCAAGACCTTTGACCTCTCCCGCAATCTTGCAGGCGAAGTTCGATGCATCGAACTTGGTGATGAGATCAATGCCGGACTGGCCGGCAAGGAGATTGGCCCAGGACTCGGCCACCGTGTTACCCACGGGGCTGACGCAACCCAGGCCGGTCACGACAACGCGACGACGGCTCATGCGTATAAAACCTTCTGCTGATCGCTTGAGTCAGGCGCAGGGCGCCGCTCAGGCCTTCTGGTGGGTGTTGGCGTAGTCGATGGCGTTTTGCACCGTAGTGATCTTCTCGGCGTCTTCGTCCGGGATCTCGATGCCGAATTCGTCTTCCAGAGCCATCACCAGTTCCACCGTGTCGAGCGAGTCGGCACCGAGGTCTGCCACGAAGGCCTTTTCATTGGTGACTTGGGACTCTTCCACACCGAGTTGTTCGGCAATGATTTTTTTGACGCGTGCTTCGATATCGCTCATGGTTTCCCTCTGGGGGTTGTGAATGAATCCGCGATTCTAGCCGCTTAAGGAGAAGCCCCTAAACGACCCGCCGTCCGGATGAACCGGCGTTAACTTGTCTTAACTACATGTACATGCCGCCATTGACATGCAACTCCTGTCCCGTCACATAGCCAGCCTCGCGCGAGGCAAGGTACGCCACCGCGTGCGCGATGTCGGCCGGCTTGCCCATGTGACCCAGCGGGATCTGCGCATTGAGCGCTTTTTGCTGGTCTTCGGGCAACACGGAGGTCATGTCGGTCTCGATGAAACCGGGTGCGACGCAGTTCACGGTGATGCTGCGGCTGCCCAGCTCACGGGCCAGTGCGCGCGTCATGCCCGCCACACCCGCCTTGGCCGCAGCGTAGTTGGCCTGGCCTGGATTGCCCGACGCACCCACCACGCTGGTGATGCTGATGATTCGCCCAAAGCGCTGCTTCATCATCGGCCGGATCGCTGCGCGGCTCGTGCGGAATACCGCCTTGAGATTGGTGTCCAGCACGGCATCCCAGTCGTCGTCTTTCATGCGCATGGCCAGAGTGTCGCGCGTAATGCCCGCGTTGTTCACCAGCACATGCAGGCCGCCTTGCTGCTTGACGATGGCGTCCATCAGGGCCTCGACCGCAGCCACATCGTTCACGTTCAGATTGGCACCGCGGCAACCAGGGTAAGCCGACAGCGCCTGGCTGATGCGCGCAGCGCCTTCATCCGTGGTGGCTGTACCTACCACCTGGTAGCCGCGCACCGCCAACTCCAGGGCAATGGCAGCACCGATGCCGCGCGATGCACCGGTCACCAGCGCCACTTGCGCTGCCTGCACTGCTGTCTGGGTCGATTCCGTCATGCCAACAACTCCCGGGTTTCAGCCAGTGTGGCCGAGTCAAACAATGCTGCGCCGACCAGTTCAGGGTCGATGCGTTTGGTGAGGCCTGCCAGCACCTTGCCAGGGCCACATTCAATGATGTGCGTCACACCACGGCCTTTCAGCGCGTGCACGCATTCCACCCAGCGGACGGGGCCAAAGGCCTGGCGGTAGAGCGCTTCGCGAATGGCATCAGCGTCTTGCTGCACCACCACGTCCACGTTGTTGACCACCGGAATCTGAGGGGTAGCAAGCGCAACCTCCGCCAGCGCCATACGCAGCTTTTCAGCCGCAGGCTTCATCAGGCTGGAATGGAAAGGCGCCGACACTGGCAGGGGCAATGCGCGCTTGGCGCCCGCCGCCTTGAGCACCTCACAGGCCTTGTCCACACCCGCCTTGGTACCGGCGATCACGGTCTGGATCGGGTCGTTGAAATTGACAGCCTCCACCACCTCAGCCGTACCTGGCCCGAACGATGCCAAAGCCTCGGCACAACCAGCGATGACCTTGGAAGCCTCCATGCCCAGAATGGCCGCCATGGCGCCGGTGCCGACAGGCACCGCCTCTTGCATGGCCGCCGCACGCAGCCGCACCAGCGGGGCCGCCTGCGCGAGCGTCAACACACCAGCCGCCACCAGAGCGGAGTATTCGCCCAGCGAATGCCCGGCAACGGCCACCGGGGCTGCGCCGCCTTCTGCGCGCCACACCCGCCATGCCGCCACGCCAGCGACCAGCATCACCGGCTGGGTGTTGGTGGTGAGGGCCAAAGCCTCCTTGGGGCCTTCCTTGATCAGCAGGCCAACATCCTCACCCAGAGCATCCGAGGCTTCCTGCAGGGTCTGCGCCACCACCGGGTGGTCACCCCAACCATCGAGCATGCCAACCGATTGCGAGCCTTGCCCCGGAAAGACAAATGCAAAAGACTTCATGAAAAATCCAGAAATATGATGAAACTGGCCGGTAGCGCAGGTACTTATTGCGCCAGCAGCTACAACTTCAGGAGCACAGCACCCCAGGTAAAACCACCACCCACACCTTCGAGCAGCAGGGTTTCACCTTTCTTGACCTGACCGGTGCGCACCCCATGGTCCAAAGCCAGCGGAATGGAAGCTGCCGAGGTGTTGCCGTGTTGGTCCACCGTGACCACCACCTTGTCCATGGACATCTTCAGTTTGCGGGCGGTGCTCTGCATGATGCGGATGTTGGCCTGGTGCGGGATCAGCCAGTCGATATCGGCCTCGGTCAGCCCGGCCTTGGCCAGGGCCGCGTGGGCCGCCTTTTCCAGCACACCCACTGCCAGCTTGAAGACCGCCTGTCCGTCCATTTTGAGGACCGGGTCCCCAAGCACCTTGCCGCCGGACACATTGCCGGGCACACACAAAATATCGACATGCTTGCCGTCGGCGTGCAGGTCGCTCGACAGAATGCCAGGCGTGTCAGAGGCCTCCAGCACCACAGCGCCCGCACCATCACCGAACAACACACAGGTAGTGCGGTCGTTGAAGTCCAGGATGCGACTGAAAACCTCTGCACCAATCACCAGCGCGCGATTGGCAGCACCTGTCTGGATCATGGCGTCCGCCACCGACAGGGCATAGACAAAACCGCTGCACACAGCTTGCACATCAAACGCAGGGCATCCATTAGCACCCAGCTTGTTCTGCAAGATACAAGCAACGGACGGGAACACCATGTCCGGCGTCGACGTGGCCACGATGATCAGATCGATATCGGTGGGCTGCAGGCCGGCGGCCTGCAGGGCATTGCGCGCAGCCTCCAACCCCAAGTCGCTGGCGGTCACATCCGGCGCCGCAAAGTGGCGCGCCCGGATGCCGGTGCGCTCCACGATCCATTCATCGGAGGTTTCGATACCGCGCTGGCCCAGTTCGGCGACCAGATCAGCGTTGGTCAACCGGCGGGGAGGCAGGTAGCTGCCGGTGCCGGTAATGCGGGAATAACGTCTCATTATTGTGCGGTCGCCGCAACGCCAGGCTGGGGCTGGGCATCTGCAGGCGCCAGCAGAGGCGCCGCGTGCGCAATCCGGGTCCGGACACGGTCGAGCAGGTTGTTGCGGGCTGCATCATACGCCCGGTTCAACGCCTGCTCGAAAGCCATGGCGTCTGCCGATCCGTGACTCTTGAACACCAGCCCGCGCAGGCCGAGGAGCGCCGCACCGTTGTAACGGCGGTAATCCATGCGCTTCATCAACGCTTTTAGGATCGGATAGGCGACGATAGCAGCCATTTTGGTAAAAATATGGCGCGAAAACTCGGTTTTAAGTGCTCCGATGATCATCGAGGCCACACCTTCGCTGGCCTTGAGCGCCACATTGCCCACAAAACCATCACAGACCACGATATCCACCGTCCCCTTGAAGATATCGTTGCCCTCCACATTGCCATAGAAGTTCAAATCACCGGAATTAGCCGCAGATCGCAACAATTCACCCGCCTTTTTGATCACCTCACTGCCTTTGATGACCTCTTCACCAATGTTCAGCAAACCCACCGTGGGCTCGCCACCCTCCTGAAGGACGGATACCAGGGCAGAGCCCATCACGGCGAACTGCAGCAGGTGCTCGGCCGAGCAATCGACGTTGGCCCCCAGGTCCAGCACCGTGGTGGCACCACCGGTGGCGTTGGGCAGCTGGGTAGCGATGGCAGGACGGTCGATACCGTCCAACGTCTTGAGCAGATAGCGGGCAATGGCCATCAAGGCACCGGTATTGCCCGCAGACACGGCCGCCGAAGCCGTGCCATCCTTGACCTGCTGGATGGCCACGCGCATCGAAGAATCTTTCTTCTTGCGCAAGGCCACTTCCACCGGGTCATCCATAGCGACCACTTCGGTAGCGGGAACGATGGTGGCTCGGTCGTGGGAGAACGATTGCAGGCTGTCCGCCAAGCCAACGAGCAGCAGACGGGCATCCGGGTGGTGGTCGAGAAACTGGCGGCACGCCGCGAGCGTGACGCGGGGGCCATGGTCGCCCCCCATGCAGTCAACAGCCAGTGTGATCATGGGCGACTTGTCCGGCCGGCCCAAAGGGCCGAGAGATGAATACGACGGTCAAAACAAAGGCCCGCGCTACAAGGTTTGTAGCAACGGGCCTTTGGATGGAGTGAAGGTCAGGCTTCAGACTTGTTCTTCAGCACCTGACGGCCACGGTAGAAACCGTTGGGGCTGATGTGGTGACGCAGGTGCGTTTCACCAGTGGTGGGTTCCACAGCAATGCCTGGCACGTTCAGGGCATTGTGCGAGCGGTGCATGCCGCGCTTGGAAGGGGACTTTTTGTTTTGCTGAACGGCCATGATGGCTCCTGATCTGGAATAGGTTGGTAAAAACGCGATCAGCCCAAAAAGACACGATGGGGTTCGCGTGAAGCCCACGATTATAACCCAAATGATTTTTGGGTCGATGAATCAGTCTTTGGCGTCTTTGCGCAAGGCTGCCAGCGCGGCAAACGGGTTGGGTTTTTCGGCGTTGGCTTCTTCAAAATCGTCGTCCGAAGACGCCAGCGGCACCGAGGTCGGGCACTCGTCGTGCTTGGGCACCACGGGCAAAGCCATCAACAGTTCATCTTCGATGAGTTCGTGCAGATCAAACTCGCGGCTCAGGGCCAGCAGGTCTTCTTCGCTCTCATCGTCCAGTGCCTCGGCCGTGGCTTCGTCCGCCACAAAGCGGAACTCACGATCCACCTCCAGGGGCACATCGACCGGCGTCAGGCAGCGCTGGCACTCCATGGGGAAGCTGGCGCGCACCTTGATGTGCAGCCAGACCTGCCCCATGCCTCCCAGGGCAGTGCGCACTTCGCCCGTCGCCTCCCAGTCCACCAACAGGTCGGGGTGCAGGCCTTTGGCCTCTTGCGCCAGGCGTTCGTACTTCAGCAGCGAGTCGTGTCCCGCCAGCCGACCGCCCGCCTGTGCGAAGGCTTTCACGTCGAGGCGCTGTGCGGAG
>Ga0123390_1119603_pt1 | contig 23375 bp, 21 predicted proteins | sample T3HHNO3metaT_FD_89918 | JGI IMG/M metagenome (GOLD analysis project Ga0123390, IMG submission 89918) | Methane-oxidizing artificial microbial communities from Washington, USA to study methane cycling - T3-HHNO3 metaT (Metagenome... | ecosystem: Engineered > Modeled > Simulated communities... | reverse complement strand
CAACAATATCGGATAATGTTAGGGCATATGCTCAATCACAAATGGATTATGCAACGCCATGCTGATGCATGGTTGCCTTGGGTTTTTCTATTGGCGGCATTGCCCATTACTTATTTGATTTGGCAGAACGAAAAACATAACGCCTATGTTGAGCAAGAAATCCGTTTTGAATATCACGCAAAAGAGGCCACTGGCTTAATCAAACGCCAATTGCTAGAGTTTGAGCATACGCTGATCGGCATTCAAAGTTTCTTTCGCGCTTCTAATTTTGTCAGCGAGACAGAGTTTAATGATTATGTAAGCGTGCTATTACAGCCCAATCATTTGCCCGGTTTGCGCAGTATCGCGTTTGCACGCTATGTTGATTCTACTCGCCCCGAAACGTATGAAACCTTGAGCACTGAATGGCAATCGCTAGCGGAGCGAATGCAGCCAAAGGAAGTACGCACATTCTATGCGCCCGTTGTGTATGCGGTGCCTAATTCATCCTTGCTGATTGCTTCACGGCAAACCAAAACACTGCTAGATGCGTTGGGTGAGCTGCCCATCCGTGAAGTGTTTCAAAAGTCGGCAGATTTGAATACCGTCATTGTGTCCCCCGTGATGCAATCGATTCAAGGCACCCAAGTCAACGATTGCTTTTTAATGCAATTGCCCATTTATCAAAATAACACCACTAATAATAACGTGACGTTACGCCGTGAGCATATCTATGGCTGGGTATTGGCCACCATCAATAGTGAATTGTTTTTTACAGAAGCGATTGCCCCAGCGGAAAATGGATTGCTGGGATATGCCGTGTTAGATGGCGCCAGCAATAAGCAACATGGGGCTATTTATAAAACGCACGAGTCACAGTTCCAAAACAAGTCCATCAGTGCCATGTTTTCTAAACAGTACACCATCAAGGCCATGGGTTACGAGTGGGAGTTACAGGCAAAATCATTACCAAAATTTGAACAAAACTTAGACTACAAACGCGCTAACCAGATAGGGTTGCTAGGTATTTTTATTTCTTTTTCGTTAACCGGGATTTTATTTTTGCTGGCAGCCAGAATCCGCGCTGCTGAGGCCATGAATAAAGTGAATAACCAGTTAAATGCGAGCGAGCAGCGCTGGCAGTTTGCGTTAGAAGGTGCTGGTGATGGTGTGTGGGATTGGGATATCAAAAGCAATCAAGTGGTATTTTCTAAACGCTGGAAAGCGATGCTTGGCTTTGAAGAGTCCGAGATTAAAGATGATATTGAAGAGTGGAAAAAGCGTGTACATCCCGAAGACTACGTAAGCGTGATGCAGGCGCTTGATGCAACATTAACGGGTGCCAATGATGTGTACTCAAATGAGCACCGTGAGCAATGTAAAGATGGCAGCTGGAAATGGATTTTAGACCGTGGCATGGTGGTCAGCCGTGATGCCAATGGTTTTCCGGAACGTATGGTCGGCACGCATGCCGATATTTCTAGCTTAAAGAAATCGGAAGAGGCGATTTGGCAACATGCCAACTTTGATTCGCTCACGGGTTTACCTAATCGTCGTATGTTTTATGCGCACTTGGATCAGGAAATCCAAAAGGCCAAGCGCTCCGGTCTAAAAGTAGCACTTATCTTTCTAGATTTAGATGGCTTTAAAGAAGTCAACGATACCTTAGGTCACGATCAAGGCGACGTGTTGCTTAAACTCACAGCGGATCGTTTAGTTGAGTGTATGCGTGGATCCGATGCTGTCGCCCGGCTAGGTGGCGATGAGTTTGTGCTGATTATTGAAGATATCGGTCATGAGGATCTTAATCATGTGGAAATAGTGGCGCAAAAAGTACTGCAAACCTTGTCGCAGCCTTTCCAGCTATCGTTTGAAACCGCCTATATTTCTGCCAGTATTGGCATCGCGATATTTCCGGATGATGCACTCTTGATTGACGATTTGATGAAAAGCGTCGATCAGGCGATGTATGCCTCCAAGCAAAAGGGCGGCCGTTGTTTTAGCTACTTTACTGCGCGTATGCAACAAGTGGCGCAACATCGCATGCAACTGTCGAATGATCTAAGACAGGCGATATTGCATGATCAACTCTATTTGGAATACCAGCCGATTATTGATTTGCATACTGGGCGTGTACACAAGGCGGAGGCTTTGTGCCGCTGGCGTCATCCCACACGCGGCGACATTAGTCCGGCAGAGTTTATTCCGATTGCAGAAGATACACGCTTGATCTACGAAATTGGTGACTGGGTGTTTAGAGAGGCGCTTAAGCAAGCCGTGCATTGGAGAGAGCATCTCTCTCCCAATTTTCAGGTGACGGTGAATAAATCGCCTATACAGTTCAATAGTGAAGATGATAAGGCACATGGCTGGATTGATATTGCCAAGGCAGAGCATTCGCCAGGTAAGGCTATTGTGGTGGAAATTACCGAGCGCTTATTGCTCGATCCTTCTAGCGAGGTAAAACAGCGCTTAAAAGCATTTCAAGAGATAGGCATGCAAGTAGCGCTAGATGATTTTGGTACCGGCTACTCTTCATTGTCATATCTTAAAAAGTATAAGATCGACTATTTGAAGATAGATAAATCGTTTGTCGCTAATTTGTCAGAAGGCTCAGATGACTTGATTTTGTGCGAAGCCATCATCATGATGGCGCACCGTTTAGGCATGAAAGTGATTGCGGAAGGTATTGAGACGCCACAACAAAGAGCGCTGCTGATTAGAGCCGGTTGCGATTATGCGCAAGGGTTTCTGTTTGCTAAATCGCTGTCGGCGAAGGATTTGGAAGCCTACACACTGCAGCAGAACCAAGCCGCACTAGTACAATAAACGGCGTAATATTTGCATGCGTAAACCGCATGTGGCTTAACCTGAACTCTACTCTAGGCCTTGGTATGCAATGTCAGCATGGCCTGCTCAAACTGACCTGCAAGCAACAATGTAAGCAACTTACTGCTTTGGTACAAACTTTCATCAATGGCCGTCTGCTCTGCTTTAAGTGGCGGTTTCAGCACAAAATTCACTACTTCATTGCGGTCACCCGGGTGGCCAATGCCAACCCGTAGCCGCCAGTAATCGGGTGTGCCCAGCGCTGCGTGAATATCTCGCAGGCCGTTATGCCCACCATGGCCGCCCCCTAATTTAAGCTTGCTTGTACCTACAGGCAAATCTAGCTCATCATGAATGACTAATATTTCTGCAGGTTTGATTTTGTAATAGTTGGCGATGGCCGCTACCGCTTTTCCACTTGCGTTCATAAAGGTATTTGGCTTTAGTAACCATGTGTCAGCTTGACCACTCATCTTGCTGGTTTCACCAAACATCTTTGCGTCTAGCTTAAGCGGACTATTGGTTTGTTGGCTGATTAAGTCAACCCACCAAAACCCTGCATTATGGCGGGTGGCCACATACTTTTCACCGGGGTTACCTAGACCTACAAATAATCGAATTCCATGCATCTGCAAACATACTTTCATGTATGAGTAAAATGGGGCAAAACAGCGCGAACACACAATAAAAAACGCGCACCTAGTACTAAGTGCGCGTTCATTTTACAGCGGTTTAGCTTAAGCTGCTGGTGTTTCAGTCGCTTCTGCTGCGTCGTCAGATACGCCGCCACGTGTCTTAGCAATTGCTGCAACAGCGGCATCATTACCATGTGCTAATTGCACAAACTCAACACCTTTTGCCAATTTGATTTGTGACAAGTGCACTGAGTGACCCATCTCCAAGTTGGCCAAATCTACTTCGATAAACTCAGGCAAGTCTTTTGCCAAGCAGCTTACGTCAGCTTCGGTCAAGATATGTGCAACAATGCCGCCACCTAATTTCACGCCAGGTGCTACGTCTGCGTTAATAAAGTGGAAAGGCACTTTCACGTGGATTTTCTCTGTGGTTGAAACACGTTGAAAATCGATATGTTGAATCGTGTTACGTACTGGGTGCATTTGGTAGTCACGTAATAGAACGCTTTCTTTTTTGCCATCTAAATTCAAATCCAGAATAGAGGCGTGGAAAGCTTCATGACGGAATTGTAAAAACAATTCTTTATGATTTAATTCAATAGTAATCGCGTCTTTACCACCACCATATACTACACCTGGCACACTGCCAGCACGACGTAGACGGCGGCTCGCACCCGTACCTTTAACGTCACGTTTGACTGCATTAATTTCGATACTCATTTGAAACTCCTAAATTTACTGCTAAGCCTTTGGGGCCTTACTACGTTAAAAACTGTTCTCCGCGACCAGAAAACAGGGTGAAAAAGTTAACGCATCCAAACTGACTGTGTCGATTGCGCCTAGCCGTACTAGTTGTACTGTCTGCGGCTTATCTTCTTGTCATTTTTGATGCGTTAACTTTTTAATTCGTTACAACTTAATCCATAAACAAAGAGGAAACAGATTCCTCTTGGCTAATGCGTTTGATTGTTTCTGCCAATAACGGCGCTACGCTCAATTGGCGGATTTTTTTACAGTTCATCGATGCCAAGTTAAGTGGAATGGTATTGGTCACGACCAATTCGTCTAACTCTGAATTGGTAATGCGTTCCGCAGCGCTACCAGAAAGAATCGGATGTGTAGCATAGGCCAATACTTTTTTAGCGCCTTGTTTTTTAAGGGCTGCTGCCGCTTCACATAGGGTGTTCGCGGTGTCGACCATGTCATCCATAATCACACAGGTGCGGTCGGCTACTTCACCAATAATGTTCATTACTTTGGCTACGTTTGGTTTTGGACGGCGCTTATCAATAATCGCCAAATCAGAACCCAGTTGTTTAGCACATGCGCGCGCGCGCACCACACCGCCCACATCTGGAGAGACAACCACTAGGTCTTTATGCTTTTGCATCAGCAGGTCGTCAATCAAAATCGGTGTCGCGTAGATGTTGTCTACCGGAATATCAAAGAAACCCTGAATTTGATCAGAGTGCAAATCCATGGTCAGTAAACGATTAATGCCCACACTGGTGAGCATATTGGCTACGACTTTTGCGGTAATCGCTACACGCGCAGAACGTGGACGCCTGTCTTGGCGAGAATAGCCGAAATAAGGAATCGCAGCAGTGATACGGCCCGCTGAAGAACGGCGTAACGCATCCACCATGACCATGACTTCCATCAGGCTGTCATTGGTAGGGTGGCTGGTGGATTGCAGTACAAACACATCGCGCCCACGCACATTTTCCAGTAGCTCGAGCATGATTTCTCCATCGGAGAATCTGCCTACATCCGCGCGACCTAAGTCAATGCCCAAATGTTTAGCTACTTCTTGCGCTAAAACAGGATTGGCATTGCCAGTAAACACCATCATGCTGCCGTTGCTCAATGTGATAACCTTTATAAAAGAAGTTAGCTATATTGTACAAAAAATTTAAGCGTGTAAATTGATTAAATCTACACGCTTAAACATTTATTTGGCTGGGGAAGAAGGATTCGAACCTTCGCATGCCGGAATCAAAATCCGGTGCCTTAACCAGCTTGGCGATTCCCCAAAAAACTTTTAATCGGCTAATTTGAAGTGCGGGTGATAATTTAAGCCTTTAGCAATAAAACCATTGGTATTAGTAGGTTTTTTTGCTAAAAGTTCAGCCGCTACTTGCGTTGAATTAACCTTCACAAACACAGATGCCCCTGAGCCACTCATTCTTGCCTCACCAAACTGGTTTAGCCATTGTAGGGTAGTTGCAACTGATGGAAATTCTTCACACACTACGTTTTCAAGGTCATTTCTAAATAACTTAGAATTTGCTTGGCTTGAAAAGTCCGCTATTTTCAATGGTTTCGTGTCTCTTGTCAATCTAGAATTGGCAAAAATTTGTGCAGTCACGACATTCACTTGTGGCGTAAGCACCAAGTAAGTCTCTTCGTCTGTCGTATTGGGTACGCTTACCGGGGTTAACTCTTCACCGATGCCTTCTGCCCAAGCGGTTTGCCCGAATAAAAAGAAAGGCACATCCGCACCTAAGCGTACGCCAATCTGCATCAGGGTTTGGCGATTTAAATGCAATGACCATAACTGGTTGAGTGCAAGTAACATGGTAGCTGCATCCGAGCTACCCCCGCCTAGACCACCCCCCATTGGGATATGCTTTTCCACGGCAATATCAACCCCTAGTTTGCAGTGCGTGGCGTCTTGCAACGCGCGTGCAGCACGCACGCACAAGTCTTGCTCGGCCGGTACGTTGGCTAATTCGGATTGGCGCACGATTTGACCATCTTGGCGTACCGATAGGTGCAGAGTATCGTAAAAATCTAACAGCTGGAATACGCTTTGCAGCGTATGGTAGCCATCAGCGCGTCGCCCTGTAATATGTAAAAACAGGTTGATTTTTGCGGGCGCCAAAAATGTGTGGTGACTGTGCATAGGCGCTTATTTTAGCGCATCTGCAATCTATGCAGGCTTAACGGTGAGTAATTTTTAGCGGATGATGCAGATAAAGGCTGGAGTCGCTTATTCCAGCACGGTACGGCCATTCAATGCTTGCGTTGGGCGGTGGTTGGGTTTGCCAATCGCATCCGCGAATGCTTTGAGTTGTTCGCTAGAGGCTTGTCTTGGTGATTTCATGATAATCCAGCGTACGCCTTCCGTGCAGGGGGGCGTGGTAAGCGAGCCGCTGTATCGATAATATTGAGGATTCGTAGGCATCCAATCGCTTGGGGTCAGACGTGCTTTGAGTAGCGCGATTTCTCCAGCAGTTTTAGGCAGTTGTACCAATAGTTTTTCCATCGCCTCACTGGGGTCACCCGCTTTAAATAATACGCTCATCATGGCAACATTTTTTTTTGTTGTCTACATGAAGGAATTGCAATTCTAAAGGATAAGACTGGCCGTTGATTTGGTGCTCACTAGGCGTGTGCACATCCATATATTTCAATTGGAAAGCAGATTTGTCCAACACCATCATATTGCCTTCTTTAAAGTTTACGCGCATGCCATGTGGCAAGCGTTGAATATCTTTGGCAGTAAACTTCTGAATGGATCGAATCGGTTTGAGCGCTGCATGAATCGTGCTATCAAGCGGAGCTGGTGATTGGTTGAGGCCAGTGCTACAAGTGTTAAATTGAGCGTCGAGCTTACCCCATTGGTCTGGACCAGTTTTGCCTTCGTATGACCATTCTGCGGTTGCTTTGGCTGGTGCGGTCTTGCTGACATCAGCCTTTTCAGCCGCCACTGGTTTTTCTGCTTTTTTAGACGAATCATTTTTAGGCAGCTCATTGTCGGCTTTTGGTGCTGTCTTCATGGGCGTTGCGGCAGCATTGCCAGCTGCGGGAGGCGCTAGATTGGTCATGGTTTCTTTTTTTGGATCTAGCCCTAGCGTTGATACAGGGGGTTGCCGTGCTACATTGGCAGCTGCATGACTGCTGGCCGATTTGCACACATAACGCATGGCAATTTCCACATCGGAATCTGGCTGTGGTTCAGTAAATTCAGCATTTTTGAGATCGACAGCGGCCGAGTACACTAACTCTTGATGTAAATATTGAAATACTTGAGTAGTCGCGGTTTTCTGCACTGCGCAGTCAAAATACCACAATGCTTTTGATAGGGTGTATTCCTTGTCTACGGAATCCGGATTTTTTTGTGGCGTTTTATACTCAATCTTCACCCAAGCTTTTGTATAAGATTCATGTGTCAGGACAGATTGTCTGTCCAGCATTAATCTTGAGTAAGTATTGTCTTTCAGTTTGACCCAAGTGGCGGCCTCGCTGTGTAGCGCATACACCAGCAGTAGTACACTGCATAATATTTTATAAATAGGCGACATCATCAATATACGGAATGATTGGATAGCCTATTATGCCAAGCTCCAGCAAATCTGAAGGAGAAAACAGGGGGGTGTTTTGCGCTTAGATTATCTAATTAGGGTAATGCCGACCACTGTTCGATGACCAACCTGAGCTGCAGACTTTGGTTTTTAAGCGTGATTTTCTGCGGCAATACGGTGTTTAAGTAGGCGGTGTACTGCGTATATTCGATTTGCCAGCCTTGCTGCTCTAATTGCGTCAGCCTGCCCAATTCATCCCAGACTTGATGCGTAATCGGCGCAGCCGTGGGCCTGCCGACAGCCCAATCGCTCAGGCCGCTTAATGGTAAACGCCAGCCCAATGTTTTCTCGGTGAGCGCTTCTACGCTTTGGGCTGAAACGGTTTCGCCTTTTGTGTTGGTCAGGCTGACCTCTGATGCGCTTTTGACAATATGTGCAGCTTTTCCACCCAGAGGGGTAAATACATCCATGGTGTCTTTGTCTTGTTGGTGTGCCCAAGTCACACTGCCGGAATAGCCTTTACCGTTGGCATTGACGGCAATTCTACCTTTAAGGTTAAAGGCTTGAATTTGCCCTAGACTATTCAGGTGTTGCTTGTGTGTTGTGCTATCGGCAGCAGGTTTGATGGCAGGCTGTGTGGCACAACCTGCCAAGCTCAATAATAATAAGGCGAGAAAAAAGCGCACGATAAACTAGCAAATAGAGAATGATTGAACGGTACGAATTAACGAATCGCCGATGGCTTAAGATTTGAATTTCTTAGTGGTGGCCAATAACACATCGTTTTCTGGGTAAGCTTTAAGCGCTTGTTCCCAAATGCGTTTAGCCTCTTCTTGCTGGCCTTGTTTCCACAAGACTTCGCCCAAGTGTGCTGCAATTTCCGGGTCTGCTTGTATGGCATAGGCTTGGCGCAACTGTTCTACAGCATTCGGCAAATCACCTAAACGGAAGTATACCCAGCCCAAACTATCCATAATGTAGTGGTCGCCGGGAGATAGTTTAAGCGCAGTTTCAATCAAGGTTTTGGCCTCGATCAGCTTAATGTTACGGTCTGCATAAGAGTAACCCAGCGCATTATAAGCCGCGGCATAATCTGGCCGCATTTTAATCAGCTTATACAAAGCGTCTTCCATCACGTCTAACTTGCCTGCACGCTCTGCTGCCATGGCAAAGTCATAGGTAAGTTCAGCCGATTCCGGAAAGCTGGTATTGGCTTTTTGCAGCAGATCAAAGGCTTCCTGATGGCGTTTGGCATGCCCAAGTAGATTGGCTTCGGTTTGAATGACCGTGATTTGCTGTTCTACTGTTAAATCGTTGATGTCATCCAGCATGCTGATGGCGGCATCCACATTGTTGGTTCTGGCAACCACTTGCGCTGCTGCAAGGCGACCATCTAAATAAAGCTCGCCCGACTGGATTTTGTCGTACCAGTTGAGTGCGCGCGTATCATTTTTCTGCTTTTCTGCAGAGCGACCAAGATACAAATGCAATTGATCTGGCTCTTTAAAGCCATTTTTCAATGCTTGCTCAAAATATTGGTCTGCCATTGTGTATTCGCCGGACTCTAAAGATAAAAGCCCAACCACTGCGCTCACTTCCGGGCTGCCTTTAGAGCTTTCCACTAGGCGGATAAACTCTGGTTTAGCTTCCTGAATTTTCTTTTGATTAACCAATGTTTTGGCGTAAGCCATGCGGACTTCGTTGGCATTGGGGTATTTTTTCAAGAAAGACCTGTAAAAATCCAGCGCTTTTTCCGGAGATTCTTTAAATAGCATCTGCCCGTGCATTTGTGCGCCAGGTTCCCAGCCCGGACGCTGTTTGTCTGCTTCAGCCAGTGCTGCCGTGGCTAAATCCATTTTATCGGCAAAGAAAGCGGCTTGTGCTACGGCAAAATGCGCTTCCGGCAATTTGGGATAAGGCTTGGCCAAGTCTTGTACGACTTCTAGTACCTCTTGTTTATCTCTTTGTTTGGCTAGCAGGGTATTGAGATACAAAAAGCCATTGGCACGTGTGTCTTCTTTCGTTAATAATTTTTTAATTTGTGGCTTGGCGTCCTTTAGGTTGCCGCTGGCTACCAGCAATTGGCTGGCGGCTTGTTGTGCTTCAGTTGAATTAGGGTCTAGTTCTGTCCATAAGGTGGAGGCTTGCAACGCCAAGGCGGGTTGGTTGGCATAAGCGGCTGCTCTAGCGGCACGCTCGGCCAGTCGTGCATCACGTGTTTGTTTGGCTAAGTCTAAAAACAACTGGCTTGCTAAAGAGAGTTCGCCGCGTTGTCCTGCAATTTCACCCAATAAATACTTATAAACAAACTCGGCATTGGCTTGTGTAATTTTGGGTTGTACTTTTGGTTGTACTGTAGAAGCGCTCTCAGCATAAGCGGCATGGCTACTCGCAAAGCAAATCGCGAGTGTGAGAACAACTTTTCTAATGTTTGGCATCAAAATAATTCCTGTTAGGTTGGCTTGCAACGTTTAATGACGCATACGGCATCGGCGACAATGATGTTTAGTCCGTGACAGTTTATGCAAGTTCATCCATAATTAAAGGTTAGGCAATCATTTGTCAAATGATAGTGTTATGTTGCAACACTGCTAATTACGACTATATCGTTTTGCAAGAAACTTTTCTACAAGTTTTGCCTCAATAGGTGGTTGGTTTTTTTGACACATATAACAATTAAAGATACGTTTATTTATGGATAATTTAACAGTAGAAGCAGTCGATCTCACGCGCTTGTACGGGGGTAGGGCGGCAGTGAGCGATGTTAGTTTTCATCTGGCTAAAGGGCAAGTATTAGGTTTTCTTGGCCCCAATGGCGCCGGTAAATCTACCACCATGAAAATGTTGACCGGTAATTTGGCGCCTAGTGCAGGTAGCGTCAAAATCTGTGGTGTCGATATGATTGAGCATCCCAAGGAAGCCAAAGCGTTGATTGGTTACCTGCCGGAGATGCGCCCCTTATATAAAGAGTTTACAGTAGATGAGTACCTGACCATTGCTGCTAGACTGCATCGCGTGAGCGGTAAACATATTAAAAAAGCAGTAGAAATTGCCAAAGCACGCTGTGGCTTATCGCACATGAGCAAACGCTTGATTGAGAACTTATCCAACGGCTATCAACAACGTGTGGGGATTGCCCAAGCCATTATTCATAACCCAATGGTTGTGATTCTGGATGAGCCTACAGTTGGCTTAGATCCCATTCAAATCCGCGATATTCGCGCACTCATCAAAGAAATTGGTCAAGAACACAGTGTGATTGTGTCTACGCATATTCTGCCAGAAGTCGAAATGGTGTGTGACCATGTACAGATTATTGATAAAGGTAAGCTGGTATTTAATGGCGGGATTGATGTGCTGAAACGTCAGCGCATTGGTAATAAGCTCTTGCTAGGCTTTAAGCGTACACCTACCGATTCAGCTTTATTGCAAATCCCCGGCATTACCGAAGTAGAACAAGTGGATGGCATGGTGCGCGTACGTTTTGCCGAAGGGCAAGCCCCGCATGAAGCGATTGTGGAAGCCGCTGTGAAAGAGGGCTGGGGGCTGTATCAAATCGCGCCGGATCAAACCAGCTTAGAAGACGTATTCGTGCAGCTCACTTATCAAGAAGCCGCTGCAGTAGAAGAAAAAGCAGCGTAAGGAACAATCATGGTATTCAGTATTGCAAGAAAAGAACTCAAAAGTATGTTTGCATCGCCCATGGGCTGGATTATTTTGGCAGTGATGATGGGCATCTTTGGCAATTACTTTGCCAACGGGGTCACGAATTATCTAGATGTAGCCTCAGGTGCGATTCGCCCAGCCGAGCGTATTGGGCTTACGCAGTTTGTTTCGCAAACCGTGTATGGTGCTGCTTCATTTGTCATGCTGTTTGCAGTACCGCTGCTTTCTATGCGCTTAATTGCAGAAGAGCGCAGAAGCCAAACGTTACCCTTCTTGTTTAGTGCGCCGCTTTCCATTACAGAAATCGTGTTAGGGAAATTTTCTGGTCTATTAGGTTTTTTAAGCATCCTCATTGTCTATATCGCACTTACCTTATCAACACTCAATCTTTGGTCTGATATTGATTTTGGTTACATTATTGCCAACTCTGTTGGTTTGTTTTTACTGGTGGCAAGCTTTTGTGCGTTAGGCCTCTATTTCTCTAGCGTGACAACGCAGCCTATTGTGGCAGGCATTTTGAGTTTTGTTGCGTTGTTTGTGTTGATGATGCTGGATCGTTTTTTTGGTGGGGATCCAACCAGTATCATTGCTAACTTTTCGCTATTAAAGCATTTTGGTTCGTTTGCCAGTGGCTTGATTGATACGGCTGATGTGGCATTTTTTCTGTTGTTCGTGATTACATTTTTAACATTAACAATCCGTCGCTTAGATGCAGACCGTTTAAGAGGCTAATCCAGATTTTATCATGAAGATTAATAGCAAATTAAGATTACAAATATTGGCGCAAAACTGGATGTTTGTCGTCGTATTTTTATTATTGGTGGTGATGGTGGGTTACCTCACACACCAATACCGTTATGCAAAAGACATCACGCAAGCCAATCGCAACATTCTGACGCAGGGCAGTGTGAATGTACTGAAACAAATGCAAAACGATGTGAATATCACCGTGTATGCAACCAATGATGATGCCAATAACGGAGATACTTTCCGCAAAAGTTTAATCGAGTTCATGGCGCGTTATCAACGCGAAAAGAAAAACATTTTTCTTACATTTGTAAACCCAACTAAAGAGCCCAAACTTGCGCAAGATGCAGGCGTAAAAGTAGATGGCGAGACCGTTGTGGAATATAACAAACGCACTGAACACATCACCCCACCGTTTGCCGAGCAAGAAATGACCAATTTATTGGTGCGTTTGTCTCGTACTAATAATCAACCGATTATGTATTTGGATGGCCATGGCGAGCGTCACTTGCAGGGCATTAAGAATCATGACTTAGGCGAATTTGGTAAACAGCTGGAAAGCAAAGGTTTTAAGTTTGCTAATCCGGATTTAACCATTGCACAAGGCGTGCCAGCCAATGGATCTATGTTGGTCATCGCAAGCCCACAAGTTGATGTGAGTGAAATTGAAGCTAAAAAAATCAAAGCGTATATTGAGGCTGGTGGCAACGTACTTTGGCTGTTGGATGACAATAATCTACGTGGCATGAAGGAAGTGGCGGATTATTTAGGCTTAACGGTTTCTCCGGGCATTGTGATCGATAAATCTGCTGAACAATATAACGCTGATCCTAAAGTGGCCTTTGCCAGTTTTTATGGGGATCACACCATTACGCGTAATTTTCAGTTGCGTACGGTGTTTCCGGAAGCCCATGAAATCGATGCAAAAGCCTCGGATGACTTAGGCTGGAAGGTTGGCCGATTGGTTGATGTGGCGCCCAATGGCTGGTTAGAGTCTGACAAAGTACCTGCGGATGCAAAAAACTTTAAAGTCACTTTCGATCGCACGAAAGACAAGCCGGGCCCGATCAATATTGGCGTAGCGCTTGAGCGTGAATACGGCAAAAAAGGTCAACGCGTGGTGGTCATAGGCAATGCCAATTTCTTGTCTAATACCTTTATTACTAATGGCGGTAATTTAGATTTTGGTATCAATATCATTAACTGGCTAGCGGGCGATGATAGGTTAATTACCATACAGCCAATGCCGCTCAAAGACGTGAATATCAGTATTCCACAAGGCTCCATCAGTGCGATGGTGATTGGTTACGGTACACAATTTATACTGCCAGTGGTTATTTTCTTGTTTGGTATATTTTTCTGGTGGAAGCGTCGTAAAGCTTAACGGATTTTAGGAAGTCGCAATGAAAAAAGGTTGGTTAATAAATCTCAGTTTATTGGCAATAATTATTGGTATTTCTGTCTTTTTGCATTTAAGACCACAGAACAATACGCAGTCCGCAACGGAGCATGAAATTTCCCAACTCAAAATGGGCGGCTTTACTACAGTCAAAGTAGAGTTTCCTACTCAGGCACCATTGGCCTTTGAAAAAGTAGATGGTCTATGGCGCATGACTGCTCCATACAAAGCACGTGCAGATCAAATGTCGGTGCAGCGCATTTTGTCTATCATTGCGGCTAAATCCCAAACACAGTTGCCGGCGACCGATTTAGCCAAATACGGATTGGATAACCCATCGCTCAAACTCAAACTGACCGATGCCAGCGCAACGCATACCTTTGCCTTTGGTGCTTACAATCCCGTGACTGAAGAGCAGTATGTTGGCTTTAACGATGCCGTGTACTTATTACCCGGCGCTTACAGTGAGGCAGCGTCTGCACAAGCCATTGAGCTTGTGGATAAACGCCCAATCGCGCCATCCGAAGCCAAACAAATAGTTGGAATGGACTTAGGGCGCTTAGAGCAATGGGAAGAAATTCGCCTGAATGTTGATATCGATGCCCAAGGCAAATGGCAAATCAGCACGCCCAAAGCCAAGCCCACACAAAACGACATGAACGAATGGTTGGATTTTACTTGGAAGCAAAGCCAAGCTACGTCAGTCGAGTTTTATACGCCAGACCGCAAAGCCACCTTCCCCTCGTTTGAAGTGAAGCTAAAAGACGGCAAGAAAATACACTTTGATAAAATGCAAGAATCCCCGGAATATCTGTTGGCACGCGCGGATGAAGGTATTATTTACCACTTTCCTAACGATGTGGGCTTTAGCATGACCAACCCACCCATCAACCTGAAATAAGCCATGCCGGAACTGCCAGAGGTTGAGACCACGCGCCTTGGCCTCATGCCTGTGCTCGGGCAAACCGTCAGCCACGTGGAGGTACGTCATCACGGCTTGCGTTGGCCTGTTCCGCCACAACTGCCCAGCATTCTCACTGGTTTAACGTTACATAAGTTAGAACGCCGCGCCAAATATATTTTGGCCACCATGCAAAACGACACACGTAGCGGCACTTTACTCTTGCATTTGGGCATGTCTGGCCGGTTGTGCCTGCTAGAACAATTTAGCCCACCTGAAAAGCACGATCATCTAGATATTGGCTTTGGCGATGGCCGCGTAGTGCGCTTGCGTGACCCAAGACGCTTTGGCGCTGTGCTATGGCTGGACGGCGATGTGAATCAGCATCCGCTATTGGCTACGCTAGGGCCAGAACCGCTGCAAGAAGCTTTTAACGCACGCTATTTGCATCACAATATGCGCACACGCACCGCGGCCATCAAAACTACCATCATGGATGCGCACCTAGTGGTCGGTGTCGGCAATATCTACGCCAGCGAGTCCCTGTTTAGAGCACGTATTGCCCCGCAAACACCCGCCAATCAACTTACACTCAAACAGTGTGAACGCTTGATAGAAGAGATTAAAGCCACGCTCAGCGATGCGCTCAAAGCAGGCGGCAGTAGTTTGCGCGATTTTTTTGGTGCAGATGGCAACCCAGGGTACTTTCAGCAAAGTTACTTTGTGTATGGCAGAACTGGCGAGCCATGCAGAGTGTGCGGGAAACCGATTTTAAGTGTCCGCCAAGGCCAGCGCTCTACGTTTTATTGTGGCGTTTGTCAGAAGGCATCACGTTCGGCGTCCCATTAACAGTGCTAGGCTGCATGCAGGCAGCACTTATGGCTTGCCTCCGCTGCTCAAAGAGCGGATTGAGGCAAGTTCCCTAGTGAGCCATTGCTGGCTCTTAACTGGCGGCGTATTGCCGCATTTGACTTGGTAGGACTGACCGGTGAAACTGCTCGACGAAGCAGCAAGCTCAATAAACTGTTCGGTACTGCGGAGCGTGCTCTTGCCCTCTAGGTATTCGAGCTTACGGAGAAGGTGAACTTTGGCCTCTGCGCCGCTGTACCAAGCGCCATTGCGGCTGAACTCACAGCCGGAGGCTTGGAGATTGGTCAGCAAGACATCGATTTCGGCGCGAACTGGTGCTGAGGTTGGCGCAGCGACTGCCGTACTGCTAGCGACTACTAAAACCAGAAGGAATATTAGACGATTCATTGTTGCTGCCTAACGTTTGAATTTAGGGGCGCCGTTAGGCGTACCGCTTGAATGATTGGATAGGTGTATTAAACACGGCCTGGCTGCCATTCAGAATAAGCAGGAATTTTTCCATCATACTTAAGCCATGAAACTTCGTGAGATTTGAAAATATGAAATTCTGGGGTTTTTTGAGGAGGCTCATCCAATGTTGCTACACGTAAAACTACATGCTCTTGCCCTGTGCGTTGGGCAATTAAGTGAGTGCCACAATTTGAACAAAAAAAACGGAGTTTGCCCTTTGATGACTCAAATGACTTTAATAGTTCCTGACCACGCACCCAGCGAAAGCTTGAGTGTTTAACACCAGCGGCAGTATTAAAAGCAGCGGCATGAGCTTTTCTACATGTTTGACATGAGCAATGACTTATTGGAGTGTCAAGCTGAGACACTTCATATGCAACCCCACCGCAAAGACAACTACCTTTCATATGTGCCTTTCACTTTCGCCCCTAACGCCCGAGTTAACAGGAGGCTACCAGCGAAGCTGGTAGACGTCCTGTTGAACGACCAGTTAGGCCGCTGCGCGAAGGCACGGTGTTGCACTTGGCATGTGAACTCATGCTGACCGCGAAGGCGCGATGTTGAATTTGATAAACGAACTGAAGATTCATGTTGATCTGCCCTCTCGATCAATCTCTATAGCTTCAGCGCGCAGCTGAGGCAGGCTTTCGACAAGCCATTTCTTAACTGGTTTTGCTTGCTCAAAACACTCGTTGTACTCCTGAAAGTACGCTCCGTCCGCTGGACCGATTGACTCACGATAGAAGTAGCTGACGGTAGCCGCTAGCCAATGCCAAAGCTCAAGATGCTTTGAGCAATAGTCAACGACGAAGTACAACTCCGGCTTGCCAATTAACCCAAGCACGTACTCGTTTCCTTCTCCAAGGAAGCGGTGTGGAACCAGGCTGCGGTTGGGGTGAGCGGCCTCAGAGAAGAACTTGTAGAGTTCTTGCATTTCGGCTTCAGGTTCGCCCATTGGGTGAACTCCCAAAGCCTTGCGGACTTCAGCATTGCCAATCTGCTTGCCGGCCTGCCACTTGGTGGCCCACTTCGGCTCTACCGTGCAAAGATGCAAAAGAGAGAGAGATTCGTAGGCACGACGAGCCAGCGGGAACGCAACGGAGAGCTTGCCCCCCAGAATTAGCGCGCGCCCCTCATAGAGAAAGTCGAAAACGTCTGCAAGTAAATCTCGAATGACTCTGTCTTGATCGTCCTTTGGCGGAAGGTGGCCAAGAAAGCTGACTAGACGCGAGACAAGCCGCGCGTACCGGTCTGTGATTTCGATGTATGGCTCTGCCATGCCCACGATTTCGCGAAGCCGCGTAGCTTCAAACTCGGGCAACTGACTAAAAATGGCATGCGCTTTATCGGCTGAGTACGACATAGAGGCCTAACGTTTGAATTAAGGGGCTGGCTTTAGCCAGTCCCGCTTGAATGATGGGTTAGAGCGCATTTTTCACTCGTTTTCTTAAAACCCTCAAAGTTGACTGCCTAGAACTTTCCCAAGTTGCCGATAACTCGGGTAGCTCTTTAACAAAATCAAGTGCACGTTTGCCGCCCACTCCCCGCAACCCCAAGATAGCGACTGCACGAGCAACCTCGGTATCAGCAAGAGGGTAAAGACTAAGTAAAAAGCTTTCAATAAATTGTGCTTGCTCTGATGATATAGGTGCTGCGTCTTTGAATGACAACATTAAATTTAGTGCACTCGCAACTATAATAGAAGTTTCTATATTTTTTGATGGTTCAACCATGAAAGGTTTGTATGCGCTTAAAACAAAATTGATAGACTCTTGCGTTTTTATCTGTTTAGCTAGAGCAAGTATGAACGAGGTCTCATTATCATCTTTGGTTAATTGCATGAGTGAGTCGAACCCGCCATCCGCATAAGCGACTGCAACTTTGCACCACCGTCCAAAGGGCACCACAAGAGATCCATCAGGAAGCTTATTTGCATTAGGCCATTTATATTCTTCGGCGAGTATTGCTAAAGTTGCAGCCAATCCAGGTGTTTTTTCAACTGCCGCTTCAAGAATGTGCTCAACTTGGAGCGTATTGGCTTTTGCTCTTCGTTTTAGTGAATCAATATTCATGTGGGCTCTAACGTAAAGTAAACATCCTATTTGACGTAAAACATTCCGTCAAACATGTCTTTAATGTTGTAAAAATACGCACTATTTTCAATATATTCATTGGGTTATTTAAGTTTAGTACAGCCTAAAAATATGATGCAATACATCAGCTAATGCTGATGCGGTCTTGCTGCATGCTCATGCAAATAGCCCTGTGGTTTTTCCGGGTTGCCGCCAATTTTTTGTGGCAATAACGAGCCAGCCACCATGCCCACTGCGCTCACGGCCAAGCCTATCAGTTGTGGTGGAATCAGGCTTGCTTCGCCAATCAGTACTTCAATCAGCACCCAGCTACCAATGCCGCCAACAATGGCTGCAAGCGCGCCTTGGCTGGTAGAGCGCTTCCAGAATGCGCCAAAAATAAGTGGAATAAATGCGCCAGCCAGTGTGATTTTATAAGCAGATTCCACCATGCCGAAAATCGAGAGCTCTGAATTGAGTGCGTAGAGTAAAACGCATATGGCAAAACCCACTAAACAGAAGCGCATGACCCTTAGAAAGCCTTTGTCGGTGAGGTGAGGCATATAGCCTTTAACAATATTCTCGGCAAAGCTGACAGACGGCGCAAGCAAGGTGGCAGAGGAGCAACTCATAATAGCTGATAAGACTGCGCCAAAGAAAATGGCTTGCGCTAACAAGGGCGTGTGTTCTAGCACTAACGTAGGTAATACACGTTGTGAGTCTTCTGCCACCAGTTTTCCATAGACAGCCGGGTCAATCAACGTGGCAGAGTAGGCAATAAACATGGGCACAAAGGTAAAGCAAAAGTACACGCTTGCCCCTAACAGCGAGCCCCACAATGCAATCTTGGCGCTCTTGGCAGAGGTGATGCGTTGGAATACATCCTGTTGCGGAATGGAACCTAGCATCATGGTGACCCAGCCACCTAAAAAGGTAATCCATACCCAAACGTCTGCTCCTTTGGGGAAGAAGTCTAGCTTGCCCGCTTGGCGTGCATGCTCAATCACCGGGGCTACGCCACCTGTCATGCCGGAAACGATACTGCCGATATACAGTAAGCCGCCAATGACAACGATCATTTGTACAAAATCTAGCACTGCCACAGATAACATGCCGCCAAGCGTGGTGTAGGTGAGCACAATGGCGGTGCCTAAAATCATGCCTGCTTCTTCGCTAATAGCGCCATGCGTAATCATATTAAAGATCAGGCCGAGTGCCTTGATTTGTGCGGCTACCCAGCCTAAATACGATACAACAATGGCAATGGTGGTGAGTACTTCTACGCTGCGGTTGTAGCGCATACGGTAGAAATCACCCAAGGTAATAATGTTGAGTTTGTAGAGTTGTGTGGAGAAAAAGAAGCCGGCAATAATCAAGCACATGCTGGAGCCAAAGGGGTCTGCAGCTACGCCGTTGAGGCCCTCTTGCACAAAGGTCGCGGATACCCCAAATACGGCTTCTGCACCAAACCAAGTGGCAAATACGGTGGCCATGACTACTGGCAAGGGTAGGTGGCGGCCAGCCACGGCATAATCTTTGGTGTTGTGTACGCGGGTGGCGGCGACTAGGCCAATCCCAATTGAAATCATGAGATAAACGATGACAAACCAAATGAGCATAGTCGCTTCCTGTTATTTAACTAAATCTATTTCCTATTCAACGCGATGCCAGGTTTGTGAGCGGCCAATCAGCGCAATACCAATGTAACCACGCACCTCAAGCTTGTTGCCGCTTTCGTCCAGAGTCATTTTACATTTATACAGTTTGCCGCTTTCGGGGTCTAAAATCTCACCGCCGTCATATTTGGTGCCGTTCTTTTTTAGTCCTTTGGCAATGGTCATGCCGATGATCTTTTGGCCTTTACGCTCATCGGTACATTTATCACACACGGCCTCGCCAGTATCGGTCTCGCGTAAGCCTTTTTCTACCACGGCGCTGTATTCGCCGTTATTTTCACTAATCCTTATCAGTGAACGCGGTTTACCTGTTGTGTCGTCTATGGTTTTCCATAGGCCGACGGGTGTGGTATCTGCCCATGCAAGCGGCGCCAATAGAAACATACTCAACATCACACCGATGACGCCCAATTTACGCATATGTTTTCCTTGATAGAAAGTTTACTTAGTGAGGGTTACTTAACCAGAATTATTATCAAACTCGCCAACTGTAGCAATACCAGTACCGCAATCGATAAGGTCGTCCACTTTTGCCATTTAGCATGGCGATGTTGTGCTTGTATTAGCTCTGCAAGCTTGGTTTGCTGAGGCGTATGCTGCTGTGCTTGAATATTTTGTTGTAAAAACTGATGTACCAATCTTGGCATTTCTGGCGCATTTTTCAGTACAAAAGGCAGTTCTTTTTGTACTGACTTGAGGATACTGCGCCAACCGACTTGTTCGCTCATCCATTTTTTTAAGAACGGTTTAGCGGTTTGCCATAAATCAATATTGGGGTCGAGCTCGCGGCCCAAGCCCTCAATATTCAGCAAAGTTTTTTGTAGCATCACTAGCTGCGGTTGAATGATGACACCAAAGCGGCGCGACATTTGAAACAAACTGAGCAGCGTGCGTCCAAACGAAATGTCCTTGAGAGGCTTATCAAAAATCGGCTCACAAATTGCGCGGATAGCCGTTTCCAATTCTTCTACATTGGTGCTCGGTGGTACCCAGCCGGATTCAATGTGCGCAACAGCGACATCACGGTAATCGCGATTAAAAAATGCTAAAAAGTTACGTGCCAAATAGTATTTATCGGTATCGGATAGGCTGCCCATAATGCCAAAATCCAAGGCAATATATTTGCCTTTGTGGATGCCTTCGGTCGCCACTTGTATATTGCCAGGATGCATGTCGGCATGAAAAAAGCCATCTCTAAATACTTGCGTAAAAAAGATTTCTACCCCGTCATGCGCCAGTTGCGTGATGTCGATGCCTTTTTCCCGTAGCACATCCATTTGGCTGATAGGCACGCCATGCATGCGCTGCATGGTCATGACTTCCTTGCGGCAATCATCCCAATACACTTCTGGAATCAGCAAGCGCTTATCTGGGAAATTTTTAGCGAGTTGTGTGCAGTTGGCGGCTTCCAGTGTTAGATCTAATTCGTGCTCGGTGTGTCTGGCAAATTCATCCACAATGTCTAATGGCTTTAGGCGTTTGCCTTCGCTAGATAGCGCTTGCACCAACCAAGCTAGACTCTTAATCAAGGCAATGTCTTGATGAATGACTTTGGCAATGCCGGGACGCAACACTTTGACGGCTACTTCTTGACCATTGGCCAGCGTGGCAAAGTGTACTTGTGCGACAGATGCGCTGGCCACGGGTGCTGTGTCAAATTCTGCATACACTTGCTCAATCGGCAAGCCAAATGCGTTTTCAATCGTTGTTTTGACTTGGGCAAAAGGGAACGGCGGCACGCGGTCTTGCAGTTTGGCTAATTCGTCCGCGACATCCACTGGTAATAAATCTCGGCGGGTAGAAAGCATTTGGCCAAACTTCACAAAAATCGGCCCCAGTTTTTCTAACGCCATGCGCAAACGCACTGCGCGTGGTGCAGATTGTTTACGCCAAAATAATACAACGTTGAGGACTCTGTGAATCAGTGTAAAGGCGCCTTGGTTGGCTAAAAACTCATCCAGCCTTGCCCATGCCAGTACATACAAAATATAAAAAAGACGAAGATAGTGCATGCTAAATTTAAGCGCTTTCTTGAGAGGGGGGTGAGCGACGCGTGCGTGGCTTTTTAGGTTTGGCCGCAGGCGCTTCGTCACTAGACGTGGAGGCAGGTGTGATTGATTGTGTCAGTTTATCAATACGCTTCTCAAAGCGCTCTACATCATGGCGGAGCGTGTCTACAGCATCGTTAAATTGCGTAACGTGCGTTTTCTTGGCCAGAATGTTTTTCTCTTCTTGCCAGTATTCCGACACCATGTCAGCTAAGTCGGTCGATTGCTTCTTGGCTTGTGCAAACATGGATTTGCTGACTTCACCTAATTTAAACGCCGCAATGTCTCCCACCACATGGCTGATATCTTCTTCAATATCCCAACGCATTTGCTGCAACACTTTGCTGACTTCTGTGGCTAAATGCAGATCACCCTCTACTTTAATCAGCGATTTTGCATGAGCATCGCCCGTTGCCAGTCGTAAGCTTAGACTAGGTGGAATGTGTACGGTGGCATCAGCCTGTGTTCGGTCTGGCGCAATGGCTAAGCTACCATCTTCCAGAATGATGAGGTGCGCTTGCATCAATACAAAATCAAACGTAATCATTTGTCCGGCAAATGGCATTAAGTGGGGTCTAGCCCAGTTATTTTGCTGGGTAATATGCTGTAAAAAGCGCGTCACCAGTGGAGCGATCATGCTGTTTTATATCCTTTGTGTAATGCCACCACACCTGCAGACAAGTTGTAATAATCCACACGATGGAACCCTGCATCCAGCATCATTTGTTTGAGTGTTTCTTGGTCTGGGTGCATGCGGATACTTTCAGCCAAATATTGGTAGCTGTCTGCATCTTTGGCAATCCACTTGCCCATCATAGGCAGCAACTTAAATGAGTATAGGTCATACAGTTTTTCCAGCGGTTGCCATACTTTAGAGAACTCCAAAACCAGTAGCCGTCCGCCTGTCTTAAGTACGCGCTGCATTTCTTTCAGCGCAACGTCTTTATGTGTCATGTTGCGCAAGCCAAATGCCACAATCACACAGTCAAACGTTTGGTCGGGGAAAGGCAATTGCTCGGCATTACATTGCATGGCAGGTATTGCTAAGCCAGCATCTAACATGCGGTCACGCCCAACGCCCAACATAGAGGCATTGATGTCAGTCAAAATCACCTCGCCAGGATTATGGCTGGCGTTGACCCCTACTTTTTTAGCAAATAGTTTGGATAGATCGCCGCTACCACCCGCGATATCCAACACTTTATCGCCCGCTTTCACGCCACTGGTATCTACTGCAAATTGCTTCCAGACACGATGTAGCCCAGCAGACATTACGTCGTTCATCACGTCATACTTTTGTGCTACAGAGTGGAAGACTTCGCCAACCTTAGCTTTTTTCTCATGCTCGGCAACAGTTTTAAAGCCAAAATGGGTGGTGTGTTCGCCGTTATTTTCCATGTGCAACATCCTTAATTAGTTTCTTTGCGCGGGTGCCCTGCAGCATCCAACTTGCCGATGTACTCTAGCCATAATGCCTGATAATTTTCTGCCAAATAATACAGATAATCCCAAGAGTATAGGCCGGTATCGTGACCATCGGAGAATACTAGCTTGACCGCATAATTGCCCACGGGTTCGATAGCCGCAATGTTGACTTCTTCTTTGCCAATTTGCAGCACTTCTTGCCCAGCACCATGGCCGCGTACCTCTGCAGAAGGCGAGTACACGCGCAACATTTCGCAAGAGAGCATGCACTCGGTATCGTTATCAAAATGAATTTCTAGCAGCTTGGACGCTTGATGAAGTTTAATGGCTGTCGGGCGCGGGGAGTCTGGAGTTAGTCCGCTCATGTCGAT
>Ga0123390_1010699_pt1 | contig 23879 bp, 19 predicted proteins | sample T3HHNO3metaT_FD_89918 | JGI IMG/M metagenome (GOLD analysis project Ga0123390, IMG submission 89918) | Methane-oxidizing artificial microbial communities from Washington, USA to study methane cycling - T3-HHNO3 metaT (Metagenome... | ecosystem: Engineered > Modeled > Simulated communities... | reverse complement strand
TTCGCGACCATTACCTATGTGGGGAGTCGGGTCAGCCTGGGCCGGTTTTCCATCATCGCGATGTTCGAACACCTGATCGAGCGCATCCCGCTGTTAAGTACGATTTACCGGGTGACCAAGAAACTGGTGAACATGATTGCCGGCCATCAATTGCAAGAGCCGCGCGAAGTGGTGTACATCGAATATCCAAAGGAGGGCATTTGGGTACCTGCCTACGTAACCAACAAGACCGACGACCGTTATGTGTTGTTTGTGCCGACTTCGCCTAATCCTACTTCAGGGTTTGCGGTGATTGTTCACGAATCGAAAGTGGTTAAATCGGACATGAGCATCGAGCAAGTGACCAGCTTTATCATCAGCGTCGGCGCCGATTTCGAAAAAGTCTCGGAAATCGCCAAATTGCCTAAGTAAATTCGCCCGTCTGTTGCAGCGATGACCTTTTCGCTGCAACAAAATCCCTTTTCGGCTTGATGCCGTATCAGCTAACCGGACTGCCATGCACGATCCAAGCTATTTACTCGCCGAAGCGCTCGGCAATCGACTAAACACCCTGAGTCTACGTCTGGCTTTGGCGGAATCCTGCACCGGAGGCGGTATTGCCAAGGCAATTACCGATGTGCCGGGCAGTTCCGGATGGTTTGATCGGGGTTTTGTCACCTACAGCAACGATGCCAAGATCGATATGCTGGGTGTCAAACCGGAGACTTTGGCGAGAGTGGGGGCGGTTAGCGAGGAGACTGCTTTGGAAATGGTGGCGGGCACTTTGACCAATAGCCTGGCCGATCTGGCTTTGGCCGTCACCGGTATTGCCGGGCCGGACGGCGGCACGCCGGTAAAGCCGGTCGGAACCGTATTTATCGCCTGGCAAATGCGCGGCGCTAAAGGCGCTTGTTTGCAGAAACAATTCAGCGGCGACCGGCAGTCGATACGCCAGCAGGCAACGCTGTTTTGCTTGCAGCAACTTTTACACATGCTGGAAAACGCCTAATCCCGGCGATTTTTATTTCTTCGACAGCGTCTGATCCAGGTATTTTCAAGAGCTGTTCTGTAAATAGCCTGGGTTCAATCCGGAGTCGGAATAAGGCTTGATCGGCCAAAAAGCTTTTAACTCCGGCTCACAAGTTACGTTAAAATGTCGCTTCTTTTGCTTGCGGATGTTGTCGCCATGTTGAAAAAATTCCTGCTTTCCACGGCTGTTTTCTTAGCGCTAACTGCTTGCGCTACTAGCCCTACCGGCCGCTCCCAGTTTATCTACATGTCCGATAATCAGGTCGATCAAATGGGCTTGCAATCCTTCAGCGACATGAAAAGCAAAAACCCTATTACGCAAAACCCACGCTACAGTCAATTTGCTAGCTGTGTGGCGCAAGCCATTACCCAACAAACCGGCGGGCAATGGGAAGTGGTGGTGTTTGAAGATGAAACCCTGAATGCGTTTGCATTGCCTGGCAACAAAATTGGTGTACATACCGGTCTGATCAATCTGGTCGACAATCAAGATCAACTGGCGGCGGTGATAGGTCACGAGGTAGGCCACGTCCTGGCGCGCCACAGTAATGAGCGTTTGTCGCAGGAAACCGCGGTCAGCACCGGATTATCGATGGTGCAAGCCGTGTCGCAGCCGCAAACCGCATTGGGGCAAACTGCGCTGGGCTTATTAGGCGTTGGTGCCCAATACGGTGTCATTCTGCCGTTCAGCCGGGTGCATGAAACCGAAGCCGATACCATCGGTTTGGATTTAATGGCCAAAGCGGGATTTGATCCGCGGCAGAGCGTGAATTTGTGGTTGAAAATGGATAAGGCTGCGCAGGGCGGCCAACCTATCGAATTTATGTCCACCCATCCATCGCACGGTAGCCGCATCGAGAACTTGAATCAGCATATGAATCAAGCGTTGCAGATGCAGCAACAAGCCCGAAACAATGGCAGACAACCGCATTGCAGCAAATAATGAATCCGCATTTATCGCAATTACATCCGTATCCGTTTGAAAAACTGGCTACGCTGAAACAAGGCATTACGCCGCCGGCCGACAAAGCGCATATTGCTTTGTCGATTGGCGAACCGAAACACGCCACCCCGCATTTTATCCAGGAGGCCTTGCTAAGGCACTTGCACGGTTTGACCCAATATCCCACCACCAAAGGTTTGCCTGAGTTGCGCCAGGCCATTGCCGACTGGACCTGCCGCAGGTTTGGGATTCCGACCGGCGGTGTGGATGCCGAAACCCAGGTATTGCCGGTCAACGGCACTCGCGAGGCTTTGTTCTCCTTGGTGCAGGCGGTGATTGATCCGGCAGAGAAGCCGGTGGTAATCATGCCCAATCCGTTTTATCAGATCTACGAAGGCGCGGCCTTGTTGGCTGGCGCCGAGCCGTATTATCTGAATACCGTGGAAGCCGATGGTTATTTGCCGGATTTCGACAGCGTGCCGGAGGCGATTTGGCAACGCTGCCAACTGATGTTTATTTGCTCGCCGGGCAATCCAACCGGCACGGTGCTGACACCAGCCGATCATCTGAAATTATTGGCTTTTGCCGAAAAGTACGATTTTGTGATTGCCTCGGACGAATGCTACACCGAACTGTACGACGACGAGGCCCATCCGCCGCAAGGCTTGCTGCAAAGCGCTTATCAGGCCGGCATTACCGATTTCAAACGCTGCGTGATTTTCCAAAGTCTGTCCAAGCGTTCCAATGCGCCGGGTTTGCGTTCCGGCTTTGTCGCCGGCGACGCCGAGGTGTTGAAACAGTATTTTAAATACCGCACCTACCACGGCTGCCCGATGCCGGTGCCGACCCAGCACGCCAGCATCGCCGCCTGGAACGACGAAGAGCACGTCAAGCATAACCGCCAGTTGTACCGAGACAAATTCAGCGCATTTATCGAAATTTTGCAGGATGTGTGCGAGACCAGCCGGCCGCCGGCCAGCTTTTACACTTGGCTCAAGACGCCAATCTCGGATACGGAGTTTGCGCGTGAGTTGTTTGCCCAGCAAAACATTACGGTGTTGCCTGGTAGTTACCTTTCTCGCGAGAGCGGCGGCATCAATCCCGGCGCCAATCATGTGCGGATAGCCCTGGTCGCGCCTATTGAAGAGTGTGTAGAAGCCGCGCAACGGATTAAAGCATTTCTCAATGAAAACAAGCCGTAGGAATTTCCCCTCTTTGAAAAAGAGGGGCTAGGGGAGATTTTTAGATAAATCCCCCTCGATCCCCCTTTTACAAAGGGGGAAGAAACCCAGACCCTTTTTTAAAACCATTCCAAGAAGTGAAGCCATGTCAAACCTGGAAAACATCATCAACGACGCCTTTGAAAACCGCGCCGAAATCAGCTCGTCCACCGTCTCAACCGAAGTGCGTAACGCGGTTGCCGAAGCCTTGAATATGCTTGATAAAGGCGAAGCTCGCGTCGCCGAGAAAAAAGACGGCGATTGGGTCACCAATCAATGGCTGAAAAAAGCGGTGCTGCTGTCGTTTCGCATCAATGAAAACAAAGTCATCGAAAGCGGCGACGTGCGCTATTACGACAAGGTGCCGACCAAATTCGGCCAGTACAGCGAAGCCGACTTTGCTCAAGCCGGCGTCCGCGTGGTGCCCAACGCAGTAGCCCGTTACGGTTCTTACATAGCGCCGGGCGCGATCCTGATGCCGTCATACGTCAACATCGGCGCTTACGTCGATAGCGGCACCATGGTCGACACCTGGGTAACGGTCGGTTCCTGCGCGCAAATCGGTAAAAACGTGCATTTGTCCGGCGGCGTCGGCATCGGTGGCGTATTGGAGCCTCTGCAAGCCAACCCCACCATCATCGGTGACAACTGCTTCATCGGCGCCCGCTCGGAAATCGTGGAAGGCGTGATCGTCGAAGACAACTGTGTGGTATCGATGGGCGTCTACATCGGCCAAAGCACCAAAATCTTCAACCGCATGACCGGCGAAATCAGCTACGGTCGCATTCCAGCCGGTTCCGTGGTCGTCTCCGGCAACTTGCCCAGCAAAGATGGTAGCCACAGCCTGTATTGCGCGGTGATTATCAAGCAAGTGGACGAGAAAACTCGCAGCAAAACCGGGATTAATGAGTTGTTGCGGGATTGAATTTAGCGTCAGAACGGTAAGCTGGGTAGCGCGGAAGTGAAACCCAGCCACGGTCAAAAACGGAAGGATTGAGAGATGCTCAAAAAAACTAGAATGATTGTAGGTTTAGTTATCTCGTCGCTCGCTTTGGTGTCGATGTCTTTAGCCGCCAACGCAAGTAACGAATATGCGGAAAGCAGCATAGGTGATTTCAATTCCGGCCAATTGTTTACCTTGCAGGATACGAACAATATCTTTAAGGGCACCCATGGCTGGTCTGACGAAGGTAACTTCGATGGTTTCCGGTTTGTCGTTCAAGAAGGTCGGCAAGCCATCATAGATTTTAACTATTCCTTTATAGGGCTTGCGGCGAATGAAGCCCAAGCTTGGGTTTGGGATCTCAGTTCGTTACCGGCCGGAACTTCCGCTTGCACTCCGCAAGCCGGTTTAGCTGACAGCTGTTCTTTCGTATTCGGTTCTCAGCACATCACTAGCCAAATCTTCGAGTCGCAAGCAGGTTTTGCCAATCCGTCTTCCTGGAATTTTGTCAACTTCGATCAACTCAGGTTAACTGCTGGAACTTATCTTTTGGCCGATAATTTTCGCTTTGATAACTTAAGTGCAAGCCAAACAATTACTGGGGTGTTTTCTTATTCCATCAATATTCAACAGACCCCGGTCCCATTGCCTGCGTCGGTGTTGTTGTTCGGAACTTTTTTTTGGATGCCGCCACTGTTTCGCCGATTGACCATGTAGCCTTGATCGAACGAAGCGGAATATGGGGAGAAGGTCTGTCCGCTTCGTACCTACAAATTCAATAACTAACCCGCAAATCTCACTCTCTCCGCCCGAATCGTAAACACCATTACCAACTCCTCATCCTGTTGCAAGGTCAGCGGCGTCGGCAGGCCGTCCGGGCCGGGTTGTTTGCCGATGATAGGCTCGATACAGACATACTCGGCTTTTTTGTCGCTCCAAATGCCAAACGCCAATGCCAGGCTTGCCGACAATGGCGAGATGTCGCAAGTCATTGTGACCACGTAATCTGCTGTGCTTAACTGGATCGGCGCCGCTGGCGAGTTGGCGTGATGTACTCTCAAGCTATCGTGCGGGAGCGTTGCAACTTCGATCTGCGTGTCCGCAATATCGATAAAACTGTTGGGCGAAATCGAAAAATAGGGGTGAAAGCCGGGGCGTACCAAGGCGGTTTCCGACACCGCGCGAATGCGGGTGCTGACGGTCAGGGTTTTGCTGTTTGCTTCCGTCTGCTCCTGCCAATCGGTAATTACCTCGATGCTGCCCCAGTTAGTTTCGTCAGGCGCCGTGAGGTTTTTTTGGTGAGGTAGATCAGTCTCGCAAGGCGTTATGCGGTATTCGCCGTGTTTAAGCGCGAAAGGCGGCGATAATTCTTCAAAATTGGGTATGCACAGGTACACACCGCCGCGCGAACCGCCGTCGGCTTTGTCGTGTAAGGGGTGGATAATATGAATGTCGTCTAACTGCCAATTGACTAGGGTGCCTGTGTCGGTGAATTTCATGAGGGAAAATGTATCCTGTGCTGGAATGGTTTTACGGTATTGGGTATGGCTATATTTGAGTGAGTTTGCAGGGGCCGCGATGCGGCATAAGTTGCAAGTCTGCGGTCATGGGTCTCAAAAATAAGTGCCTTGAGGGCTATTGTAAACAACGGGGCAGGGAATATGGGGGATTTCAGGTTGCCTTGATGATGTTTCTGTAACCGGTCGCTGCCGATAGACTCAGGATTGTCGAATTTTCGACTGTCATAAAATTAAGCTGTAACCTTGTTTTATCCAGGTCGAGACGATGCAAACAACCGATATTTTTTCCTTGAAAAGTCACGCCGGCGAATATCAAGATTGGCCATTGCAGACCCAATTACTGATAAATGGCTTGCCGAGCTCGTCTTATGTGCCCGGCTATCGGCTTTTACATCAATTTCAAACTCCCGCGCATGAATACCTGTTAATTTGCGATTGGGATTGCCCCTTTGAAGAAGCGACAGAGATAATCTTGCTGGATAGCCAGTTCAACGTGCTGGCGGTGCGTTCGTTTGGCGTGCCCTACGGCTCTTTCTGGCTGGACGAGGTGTGGGTGTTGGACGATGCCAACCTCAAGCTTAGGTTTTTTCGAGATGAGGATTGGCAAGTGACTATCACGCCGCAAAACGTCCCTTGCCTGCATTTTTCAAGCAGAAGCTGGCTGCCGGTGTTTCGAACGCGGATACAGTTAAAACGGCTTTAAGCGAATAGATCGACCGGACGCGGTCTGCCGCTCAGGTTTGTGCGGCTATGCAGCCCTAGGTAGGAATTTTCCGAACCAACCGATGTAATTGCAAATGTAGCTGGTAAGCTGGTCCTGAGAATCGAAACGGGAGTATGCCCGGCGGAAAATAGCCGATCAGGGAAAGTATGACGGCGCGCCAGGGAGTTTTAACGCATGGCAAGGATGAGCGGCTATGCGTTACAATGCGGGCATAAGTTCCAAGGAGGCAACACAGCATGAATGCGAACCCTTTCGATACGCTGCCTACGCGCAGTTGATTTAATTGCCGCCAGTTGCCGGCCCCGTTTTTCTCTTCAATCCTAACCTGCGAGCACACCATGCCAGAAAATATTTCCAATAATGCCCTAATCCTCGCCCTGTTATCTCTGAACGGCGAGATCGCTATTCAAAAAGACTACCTGGAATCCGATGAAATTCCGGAAGACGAGGTAGCCGATGAGGAAGAAGTGCTGGACGATTTGGAGCAGGCTTTCATGGAGTTTGTGGACGTTTACAAAGCGCGTGCCCACGCCGATAAAACCTTGCCTAGCCTGGAAGAATTGTTGGCCGGCGAAGAAGGCTAATAATCCATGTTGGTAATGTACGGCATCAAGAACTGCGATAGCGTTAAAAAGGCGCGCACTTGGCTGGAAGCGCGGCAGATTGCCTACCGCTTCCACGACTATCGAATCGATGGCCTGGATGCGGGTTTGCTGCAACGCTTTGTCGATGCGCTGGGCCTGGATGCCGTGCTGAACCAACGCAGTACCAGTTGGCGCCAGTTAGATGACGCGCAAAAATCCGATTTAACCCCAGACAAAGCCGTGCAACTGATGTTGGCGGTGCCGACCCTGATCAAGCGCCCGATTCTGGATGATGGACAGCAACTGATCGTTGGCTTCAATCCCGATCAGTACCCTACCGAATAATGAGCGAAACCCTTTCTTTGCTAGAAGCGTTGATTCGTCGCGAATCAGTCACCCCCCACGACGCCGGTTGTCAGGATTTGCTGGCGCAGCGCTTGACCAAGCTTGGCTTTACTGACGAACGCCTGAATTTTGCCGATACCCAAAACCTCTGGTTGCGAAAAGGGCAACAGGCGCCGCTGTTTGTGTTCTTAGGGCATACCGACGTGGTGCCGACCGGGCCTTTGGCGGCGTGGGATTCCCCGCCGTTCGAACCGACCATCCGCGATGGCAAACTCTATGGCCGTGGTGCCGCGGATATGAAAGGCGGCATTGCCGCGTTTGTCACAGCCGTCGAGCGTTTCCTGGCCGAGTATCCCGAACATAAAGGCTCGATAGCGATCATGATGACCAGCGATGAGGAGGGCATAGCCACCCACGGTGTGGTCAAGGTGGTCGAAGTGCTGGAGCAGCGCGGCGAAAAGATCGACTGGTGCTTGGTCGGCGAGCCGTCCAGCGACAAGAAAATCGGCGACGTGATTCGGGTCGGGCGGCGCGGTTCCTTGTGCGCCAAACTGACGGTGCTGGGTATCCAAGGCCATGTGGCTTATCCGGAACTGGCGGAAAATCCGATTCATACTTTCGCGCCGGCCTTGAAAGAATTGACCGAAGAAGTGTGGGATCACGGCAACCAATTCTTTCCGCCGACCCGCTTGCAGGTGTCGAACATCAACGGCGGCACGGGTGCGGAAAACATCATTCCCGGCCAGGTGGAAGTGCAGTTCAATCTGCGGTTTTGCACGGAGCTGGACGAAGCGACCATCAAGGCCCGTACCCAGGCAATTTTGGACAGACACGGCTTTAAATACGATCTGCAATGGCGCTTGTCCGGCAATCCATTCCTGACCTCGCAAGGCGAATTAATCGACGCCACGCATGCCGCGATTGAAAGCGTCTGCGGCTTTCAAACTTTGGACGATACCGGCGGCGGCACCTCCGACGGCCGTTTCATCGCCCCGACTGGCGCACAAGTGATTGAGTTGGGGCCTTTGAATGCCAGTATTCATAAGGTCAACGAGCACATTGGCCTGGACGAGCTGGAAGTTTTAAGCCGAATTTACCAACAGATTTTGGTCAATTTACTGGCGCATTAAGCAGGTTCTTAAAATACAGGCACTCCCGCTTCTGCGGGAGCCCAACTGCCTAAACAGGGTTCGCACCGGGCCCGCGTAAACAATTGTCTTCTCCCAGTCGTCACCCCTCGGCCTCTAATGCTTTGCCCAAGCCGCTGGCAAGTTAGAGAAACGCCGGCCCATGATTGAGCTATGCCGAAGCGCTCAAGGGATTATCTTCAAGCAGTGATTGCCGAAGGTTTGATCCGGAATTTCGCCGGATACTAATCGCAACGACCACGCTATACTTTTAAGCCTAGATTGTGGCGCAAGCTTGGCCGACGGTCTGAAACGGAATATTCCGATATCAACAGGGGAAAGCATGACTACTAGCCCTGCTCCACAAAAGTTATTGGCGCGCTACCGGCATTACTATCCGGCTCTCCTGATTTTGCTGATTTCGCTGTCCGCCTTGTTTGTGGCTTGGCAAGATCTGAATTGGCGCTATCAACAGCGCTTACAGGAATATTTCGATTTTGAAACCCAACGCCTTACCAGCGACATCAGCAAACGTATGGCTTTGCATGGTCAAACACTACGTAGCGCCGCCGGCTTGTTTGCCGCAAGCTATGAGGTTACCCGCGAGGACTGGCGTGCTTTTGTTGAAATGCTGGAGTTGGATCGCAGCCATCCGGGGGTGCAAGGCGTGGGCTATACGGTCTGGATTCCCGCCGGACAGCTCGAACAGCATATTGCCGATATTCGCCGCCAGGGCTTTCCTGACTATGTAGTTAATCCGTTAGAGCCGCGCAGCGAATATTCCAGCATTATCTACTTGGAGCCGTTCAGCGGCCGCAATCTCCGCGCCTTTGGCTACGATATGTACTCTGAACCGATTCGGCGCAAAGCGATGGAGCGCGCGCGGGACAACGGCGAGTTGGCCTATACCGGTAAGTTGGTTCTAATCCAGGAAACCAAGGCCGATTTACAAGCCGGGATGTTGGCGTATTTTCCGGTGTATCGCAACGGCAGCATCCCACAAACCTTAGAGCAGCGCCGTTCCGCGCTACTGGGCTGGGTATACATTCCTTATCGCATGAATGACTTGCTGAAAGCTATCCTGGGACAGGATTTATTGGCCTTGCGCCTGGAAATTTTTGATCAGGACGATCTCAGTGCCGAGGGCCTGCTTTTCGATAGTCAGGCCAGCTTGGTGCCGGCAGCGTTTAAAACCGATGCCGGTGCCATGACTCGCATACAGCGTCTGGATTTGGGCGGACATTTTTGGACCTTGCGTTACAGTGCCATGCCAGCCTTCAGTAAGACCGCCAGATTCGAGCCGCCCTGGGTTGAAGTATTGGCGTTGGTGCTGATCAGCTTTTTGCTGTTTTTTATTACCTGGGCCTATATCAATGCACGCCGAAACGCGGCGATTGCGCTGCAATTGACCGAGTCGTTACGGCAAAGCGAAAGCCGGTTCCGCAGCTTGTTCGAAAACTCGCCGGTGGCCTATCTGGCAATGGATAGACAAGGTAATTTGTTGGATGTCAATCCGCAATTGTGTGCGCTGCTGGACTACGACGTTGATGAACTGATAGGCCGCAAACTGTTTGAGTTCATTTCGCCGGAAACCGGACAGGATTTTCGGCTAAAACTGCACCTGCTGAATCACTACGGTTTGCTGGAATGCGAATTGTCGCTGCTGACAAAATTGGGTCATATGTTGACCGTGATTCTGGACGGCCGCTTGCAGGGCGATAAGGCCCGACCTGCCGTTATTCATTGCATTTTGACCAATATTACCGAGCGCAAGCGCGCCGAAGATAAATTGCAATTGGCGGCCCGGGTGTTTAGCGATGCGCATGAAGGTATCACCATTACCGATGCGGCCGGCAATATTATCGATGCCAACCCGACTTTTTGCGCGATAACCGGCTATGCCCGCGAGGAAGTGATCGGCCGCAATCATAGTATTTTGCAGTCGGGAAAACACGATGCGCAATTCTATAAAGACTTGTGGCAAACCCTGCAAACCGAGGGTTGCTGGCAAGGTGAGATATGGAATCGCAAGAAAAGCGGCGAGTTATATGTCGAATTGCTGACGATCTCGGCCATGCGCAACCGCACCGGTGAAATTCTGAATTATGTCGGTTTGTTTTCCGACATCACCCAAGCCAAACTTCAGCAGCAGGAACTGGAACGCTTGGCGCATCACGATCCGTTGACGCAATTGCCTAACCGTATCTTGTTCAACGATAGATTTTGTCAGGCTTTGGCGCGCTGTAAACGCGACAGTACCTTATTGGGTGTCGTGTATATGGATCTGGACGGGTTCAAACAGGTCAACGACCAGTTCGGCCACGAGGCTGGCGATACATTGCTGATCGAGGTGGCTAAGCGGATAAAGGCCAATTTGCGCGAGGACGACACGGTGTGCCGATTAGGCGGTGACGAATTTGCCTTATTGATGGGCGGTCTGGAATCCAAACCGCAGTGTGAGCAAGCCTTGCTGCGTGTTCATCAGGCGATTTCCCAGCCCTACTATATCGGCGGGCAAACCGCGAAAATTGGCGTCAGTAGCGGTATTACCTTATGTCCGCTGGATGTGGGTACGCCGGATTGCTTACTCAGTCACGCCGATCAGGCCATGTATCTTGCCAAACAGCAGGGCCGCGGCTGCTATGAATTTTTTCAGCCCGGTTGAGTCTGCTTAGCAAGCGTTTAATTTTTCAACTAAATAAGAGGAGATACCTATGCGTTGCCATCAAGTCGATTATCAGATTATCGGTCATGACATCCAAATGGTCGAAGTCGAGCTCGACCCCAAAGAAACCGTGATCGCCGAAGCGGGGGCGATGACGTATCTGGAGCAGGATATAGACTTCGAAGCCAAGATGGGCGACGGTTCCGGTGGGGTGATGGATAAGCTGTTTGGTATCGGCAAACGCATGCTCACCGGCGAGTCGGTATTTTTGACCCATTTCACCAATCACGGTGCGCAAAAACGCCGGGTGGCCTTTGCCGCGCCTTTTCCGGGCTCAATCGCGGCATTGAATATGGCTGAATTGGGTGAAGAAGTGATTTGCCAGAAATCGGCGTTTTTAGCGGCGGCTTACGGCACCCAAGTGGATATCGCTTTCAACAAACGTCTGGGTAGCGGCTTTTTCGGTGGCGAAGGTTTTATTCTGCAACGTCTGCGCGGTGACGGCATGGCCTTTATCCACGCCGGCGGCACGGTGATCCGTAAGGAATTGCGTAACGAAACCTTGCGTCTGGATACCGGCTGTCTGGTGGCGTTCAGCGGCGACATCGATTACAACATTGGCATGAGTGGCGGCTTGAAAAGCATGCTGTTCGGCGGTGAGGGCTTGTTTCTGGCGACGCTGACAGGCACCGGTTCGGTGTGGATCCAGAGCATGCCGTTTTCACGCTTGGCGGAGCGGGTGTTAAGCCAATATAAGCCAACTATCGGTCAAGATAGCCAGTAGCGGCGGTCAAGAGCTAAAGCAAGCCATGTTCGGCAAACGAAAAGGGCTGGCCGTCGCCGACGATGAAATGGTCCAGTACGCGGATGTCGAACAGGCCCAAGGCCTGTTTGAGTTTGTCGGTAATTTGCCGGTCGGCTTGGCTGGGTTCGTTGATGCCGGACGGATGATTGTGAGCAAATATGACCGCTGCCGCATGATGAAATAAGGCCCTTTTTGCCACTTCGCGCGGATAGACGCTGGCACCGTCGATGGTGCCGCGAAACAGCTCTTCCCATTGAATCACCCGATGCTGGTTGTCCAGAAACAGGCAGGCGAACACTTCGAAACTGTAGCTACGCAATTGGGCGCTGAGATAGGCGCGCGTGATGTCCGGGCTGGTCAAGGCGCTGCCGCGTTGCAATATCTCGGCGAAATGGCGGCGGGCCATTTCCAGTACGGCTTGTAATTGGGCGTATTTTGCATCGCCTAAACCGTTGCTCCGGCAAAAGCGTTGTTGATCGGCGCCGAGCAGCGCCTGCAAGGAGCCGTATTCGCTCAACAAATCGCGGGCCATATCCACCGCCGACTTGCCGGGTGTGCCGGTACGCAGAAAAATCGCCAGTAGCTCGGCGTCCGTCAGCGCGGTAGCGCCACGCTGCAAGAGTTTTTCACGGGGTCGCTCGTCTGTGGGCCAATTCTTGATGCTCATCAACTCCTCCCGGCCGTTAATAATTGATTTTAAGCATAGAAGAAGCAGAAGGAGTTTGCCATGAAGCAAACTGAAAAGATTAAATGGCTAATTGCGCCGAGACTTTAGGTGCGCTGCACGCAAAGTTAGCGATGAAGGGAATGTTTGCAAGGCGTTGGCATGCTTGCCGCAGCTTGGCGAAAGACTCCTTTCGCCAAGCGAATTCAATAGCAGAGCTTACTGCAAAATGCCCAATCAGGAACTAGCCAGCAAGCCCAGCGCACTCAAACTAGGTAAAAAGAAATAACTGCCGCCTCGTGTCGTCACAAATTGCTGAAATCCGCAAACCCGCCGCCGCAATGGTTCATCCTGAATCGTAAAGTTGCGATTTTCCACTACGCCGCTACCAATCAATGGATCGTCTTCGTCGTACAAACCGGCGAATTTCACGCTGTTGATCCAGGTGTGTTGCACAAATTCGAACTGGCGTTCGATATTGGCGTTTAAGCAGATGAACAAAAGACCGCGCTCTTTGCCGTCGTCTTTAGCCGGAGTTTCCAGGAAGTTGCCGTAGCTGCGGCCGCGGCGCAGGATGCGGTGGCGGTTGGCGACTTTCAAGGCTTCTTCTGCGGTGGCACCCAAGCCGACTGCTCTGGGATTGGCCCTACGAATGTGCGAACCCAGCGGACAGCCGGTGCCGTGCGGGTCTTTGGTGAAATTGAAGCTGTTATCAACCTTATTCGGATCGCTGTCCTGATTAGGCTCCACCACCGCGCCGCTTTTCCAGCGGCCGACGAATTTGGCGGCTAGATAATCGGCAGTGATACCTTGCCGCGCGGCTTCGTCCTCCATGAATTGCCAGAACGCGCCGACATCCTGTTTCAATTGCCGCAACACCAGATAAGTACCATTTTTACCGAACGCTTCACCGGCACTACCCAATTGCGGCATTTTGGTGAGTTTGCCGTCGTATTGGTTGGGATAACCCAGCAAAAACTCGCCGGTAGCGATTTCGCCGGTGCCGCTGGTGGTCGGGAAGCCGTCTACGACGGGGTCGGAAATGCCGTCGGCAAAACCGAAATGCTCCAAGGTAAAGCCGTTGGCGTCCTGTTTTTTCTCGCCGGCATCCAGGCGTTGCACGATGCTCAAGCCGGCGCCTTTAAAGGCTTTTTCATGATATTTCTGGCTGGCGTTGTGGATGGCGTCGTTTTTGGAGAACAGCATAAACAACAGGTCCACCCGTTTTTGGCCGCTGCCCCAATCCCAGGCGCTGGGATCGTTGATGCCGCGGTCGCCCAGCAGCGCGGAACGATGTTCGGAATCCATGCCTTCCCGGAAGGACAGTTCGAAGCTGTAAAGGCTGTCTTTATCCAGGTTGAGCTGTTCGAAACCGGAATAACTGATCGCCAGGTTGATACGGTTTTCAGTTTCATCGGTCGGTTTGTCCGCGCCATGGCTGATTTGGTTTTGATCGACCAGATTTTTCAGCCAAGGTTTCGTTTTGCCGGCATCGTCGATTTTTAACAGGTAATAACTACAGTGGGCCATATGTTTGTTATAGCCGCTAAATACGATGCCTTGTACGTCGTCTAATTTATCGATGGTGGTCATTGTGGGAGTCCTTTTATAAGCATCTCAGCCAAGCAGCCAGATTGGTCGTGGAAAACAAGCCTTCGTGTATCGCCCGGTTATTGGCGACATTTTTCACGGACAAATCGATGTAGGCGCTATACCAAACCAACTCGGCAAGCTGGCTGTTTCTGGCGAAATTTTTGAAGCGCTGCTCGTCGCGGGAGCCGCCGCGCAAGGCCAGCCATTGGGTATCCGGAAAGCCCCGGTCCTTGCCTAATTGCGTGTTGCTCCAAACGGCGGTCAAGCCGACGCTGGCGTGGTCGATGAATTCGCCCAGGTAGTTTTCCCAGCTACCGTCGTAATTGCTCATGAACAACAGGCGTTTATTGCCGGGCAGAATCACCCAGCGGGCAAAATGGATAGTGACGATGCCGCTGAGGTCGCCTTTGGTGGCCACCAGTTTGGCTACCAAATTGATGCCGGCCAGCACTATTTTCAGGGTGGTCAACCGAAACCAGCCGGGTTTGATTTCGATGACGCTGGTCAGATGGTTTTGTAATTGCCGGTCTTCCACGCGCTGGATGGCTTGCATCTGTTCGGAGACTGCCCAGGGTTTGTCGTCCTGCTTATCGCGCATTTCGTTCCAGCGCAACAGCACGGCGAATGCGACGCCGGCTATCAGCGCCAGTACCGCCAAAAACTCCACCAGCGGCCCGAATATCCCGAAAAAACCGCCTACCAATAAAATCCCCAGCGCTGCTAATAAGCCGTTGAAGATCATTTGTCCGGCGCTGTTTAAAAACGGTTGCGGGGTGGGTTTGTTGATGGCGCCTAGATGCTTGACGATGTCGGCGTGAATTTCGGCCGGTTGCTTGGCCGCCAGTTCCGCGCGATTGGCGTCGATATAGGCTTCGATGCGTTGACGGATTTGTTGTTGCTCGTAAATCGCATTACGGGTCTGGCCGGGGTGGGCGACGTAAAAGGCATTGGCGCCATAGTCGTTCTTTAACAAATACTCAGCCAGTTGGCTGGCGTTGTTGCTCGGATAGTCCTTGCAGCAGCTATAAACGGTATTCACAAACTCCGGATTGCCAGCAATCAGGTCGTTGATAAATTGCTTCACCTCGCCGTCGATATTGGCTTCAAACGCTAGCAGGGCGGGCTCGCCGGTATCGACCTCGGAGGGATGTTTGCCGGGAATGACGAAAAAAGTGCAATAGTGCAGCTGTTGATAATTGGAAAATTTAATCACCGGATTGTTTTTAATATCCGTGCCTATCGGCGCCAGATACGCTTCCAGCTTTTGCAGCTGGTCCGGCAATATTTCCGTGATAACGGTCATGGGGTTTTGTTGCATACACACGTCCTCTTGAAATTATTATCGTGCTGGTAAAAAGTTACCGATCAAAGCTCAGGACAAATTGATCGGGAAACGGTCCGTCGTACAAAATGCCGCTATTTATTTTTAAGTTGTTCAAACGTAGCAAACTGGCTACCAAAGTTGGAATCTGGATACGATTGATATATTCACCAAAACAGCGGTGCATGCCGTCGCCAAAATGCATATACCGATCCAACGCGCGATCGTCACGCACGCTGAAAGGCTCCGGCCAGGCGCTGTCGTCGAACATCGCCGAGGCGGTAAAGGCGAAGACTTCGGTGCCGGGCGGAATCTTCACGCCGGCAATCTCCGCGCCGTTTTTACAATGCCGGCGCATGGCCGCCGCCATGGTGTTGAAACGGAACACGTCGAAGCACAAATGCAATAGCTTGTCTTCGTCATCGACCACCTGTTTGGCACGTTGCAATACATCGGGCTTGCTAAGCAATTGCTCGACAATCAAGGTAGTAGCCATCGAGGTGGTATCCAAAGCACCAACAATCAAGCCGGAGATGTTGCGGCGGATACCGTCGTCGTCCAGATCGTGCTCGCCGTCCATGCCCATTTTGATGAGCCGCGACAGAAAATCTTCAAACTGCTCGCCTTGCTGGATGCGCTGCCGGCGCTCGGCAATCAAATTCAACAGATACGGCCCCATCTCATGAAAGGACTGCTCGGCGGTGATTTGAATGCTGCGCTGGTTACTTAGATTCAAAAACAGGTCGTGAAACAGTGAGCGCATCCAACGCATCATCGTCACTTCGTCCGGCCCTGGCACCCCCAGGTAATCGCGAATAAAACGCCGCGCCACTGGTCGGGTTAATTGCGACACCATGTCGATGCGGCCTACCGGCAACGCAGCCTGGATCATGTCATCGCAATGCTGGCGGACGATGCGGCGAATCAATTGGTCTTCGCCGGGCTTGATCACTCGGCGCAGCGCACCTTGCTCTTTGCTGTAGGTTTCGGAACGATCCATCCCTAAAAAGAATGGCCCGTTCAGGCGTTGCATATTGGGCGCGTTGATCTCGGCAATCGTAAACTCGGTGTCGCGCGCCAGCGTTTCGCGGACATCGCTGTCACGAGTCACCAAAGCGCGTTTGCCCAGGACCAGTACCGGTTTATGTTTTCGTAACAATCCGAATAGCCAACGTTGCACCGTGGCGCCGGTCAGCATTGCAACGCCGCGAGCCAGGTAATAACTGACGATATTTTGCGGCGTGGTGGACGTAGGATGATAGTCCAGAGCGGGTGCCGGCGTGGGCCGGTGCTCGCGGTACATTTTCAAGGCCAGGGCGCCGGTGGGGGTAGCTGCCAATTGCTCGACAAAAGCCTGGTATGCAGCCGGTAATTCTGCTTTGCTAGGCTGTACGCCGCCGAATTGGGCCGGCAACAGCACTGGTGCAGACAGTGCTGCCAGACAATAATCAGCGATGCTGGGCTGGTTGCCCAGCAAATAGGTTCTGCCGTCGGCTAGCAGAGTGTCCAGCTCCGCAAAGATCGCCTCGATTTGTTGTTTGCAGGGTTCGACTTGGCCGGGATCGGCAGGTAGGGATTTTTCCATGGCTTGAGCCAATATCGGATAAGCGCGTTCGGCTAACCATTTTTGCCAGGCTGGCACCCGCTGCTGCCAGAAAGACAGCACGGTTTCTTTGTGTGGCAGCAACATCGCATAGCCGTAATTGCGTGTCGCCAAGCCTAATTTGTCCACCAGCAAGGCCAGCAAGCGTTCGGTCTCCGCCAAGCCTTTCTCATCGCGCGGATACAGCCGCAGTTCGGCGGGCAAACGGGCGTCGATGTATTGCAGCGATTCGTGCATGGTACATAAGGTTGCTTCGCTGGTGATCAGCACCGGCATGGCTTTAGCATCGGCACCCGCCAACAAGAAGGAGGGTAAATGCAGCATCGGCACGCTGCCTTCTTCCCGGTACGGTACCCCGCCGTAATCGAGCATCCAGCGGACTAATTCGCTGATATGGGATACAGGAATCGTTAATAAACGATTCAGTTGTTTGGATTTGGCTCCACGCCGCGTACTGCCGGGTTTGATCATGATTCCCTCCTCTTGCTTGCTATTGTTATAGTTTTTAATGCTATAGCTGGCATACACCGATGACTGTTTAGTCATGTCGGCTTGAATGGCATGTTGGTATGCGCGCTGGGTAAAACAGCTTGTCGGTCTGCTGACTTATGCCGTTATCGGCTGCCAAGCACTTGTTAACCCATCCGCGAATCAAGCGCCGAGCTTTAACGGAGTATCAATAATAGATCAATCGTAACTAATTGAAATAAAAAGCGAAAGATAAAATGTTGCTTAGCAACAACCGTGCCTAAATGCGAAGCACGTCACAAAACGCGCTGGGCGGCGCCCGCCTGGTACCTAGCAAACGGAAAGCTTCTCTGTCGCCGGAATCCGCTGCAAATCTTCCGATTCTTTCTCTGCGGGCCTTAATCAGATTGTCATTTGCTGCTGCCTATAATCCCGGCCTCTTCACAACGCTTAGGAGCAGTCACAATGCAATTCATAAAGCCAACCAAACTGGCATTGGCAATAGCCGGCTTGTTAGCGCTGAACGCGCCGGTATTTGCGGAAACCGTTGACGTACCGCAAATGGAGCAAGGTATTCAGATCGGCGATTTAGCGCCTGGACGTGCTATCGTTTGGAGCCGGGCGGATCGGCCGGCGCGGATGATGCTGAAATATGCTTATAACCCGCAGTTTAAGGACGCGATTAGTGTCCGCGGCCCCTATGCATTGGCCGAAACCGACTTTACCGCGCGCCAGGGCTTGACCGGGTTAGCTGATGGCAAAGACGTCTATGTGAAAGTCTGGTTTGAAGATTTGACTAATGCTCGCGGCAAAAGCGCACCGGTGGTCGGACATTTCCATACTATCGGTAAGCGCGACGACATCCGCTTCGTTTGGGGCGGCGACACCGCTGGTCAAGGCTGGGGTATCAACGAAAGCTTTGGCGGCATGAAAATCTACGAAGCCATGCGCCAAGTCCAGCCGCAGTTTTTCATTCAAAGCGGTGACAACGTGTATTCCGACGGCCCGATTCCGGAGAGTAAGCTGGCCGAGAACGGCCAGCTTTGGACTAACGTGGTCACGCCGGAAGTGAGCAAAGTCGCTGAAACCTTGGACGAGTTCCGTGGCCGCTACAAATACAATCTGTTAGACGAAAACGTCCGCCGCTTCAATGCCGAAGTGCCGCAAATTTGGCAGTGGGACGACCATGAGGTGGTGAATAACTGGTCAGATTCCAAAGACCTGAGCGCCGATCCGCGCTACACCGAAAAAAATATACCGACGCTAATTGCCCGCGCCACTAAAGCCTTCCTGGAATATGCACCTCTGCGTCCGCACGATGCCGAAGAATCCGAGCGGATTTATCGCAAAATTTCCTACGGCAAACTATTGGACGTGTTCGTACTGGATATGCGCAGCTATCGCGGCCCGAATACCGCTAATCTGCAATCTCAAGAAAATGCCGAAACCGCTTTCCTCGGTGCCGAGCAAATGGCTTGGCTGCAGGACGAGTTGAAGCACTCTAAAGCCACCTGGAAAGTCATCTCCGCCGACATGCCGATTGGTTTGAATATCGGCGACGGTAACACGGCCCAAGGCCAGGCGCGTTGGGAAGCTGTAGCTAATGGCAATGATGGGCCGGCAGCGGGTCGGGAACTGGAAATGGCTCGTTTGTTGAGTTTTATCAAGCATGAGCAAATCAACAACCTGGTTTGGCTGACTGCCGATGTCCATTATGCCGCCGCGCATTATTATGATCCTGCCAAAGCGGCATCCAAAGACTTCGCGCCGTTCTGGGAGTTCGTCGCGGGTCCGTTAAATGCCGGTTCCTTCGGGCCCAACAGTACCGACGGTACATTCGGTCCGCAAGTGGTTTTCTCCAAAGCGCCGCCAGCCGGTCAAGCCAATCTGTCGCCTTACGCCGGCTTGCAATTTTTTGGCGAAGTGAATATCGACAAGAAAAGCCGCACCATGACGGTGGATTTTAAGGACATCGACGGCGCTGTGGTCTTCAGTAAAACTCTGGCGGCGGAAGCCGAGCGTGAACGCGAGCACGATCATAACGACCGCGATCACGACTAAAGCCAAGTGGCCGGGACGGTATGTGCCGCCCGGCCATTTCTCTGGTTAAGCCATTTAACTTCAAGCAAAATAAGGACTCTATTCATGTTGAAACCCACGTTATTGACTATGGCCATGCTGGCTGCAATCGGTGCGCAAAACAGTGCCCAGGCGCTGCCGCACAGTGAACATCACGAACACGCCAGTGCCGGCCCGCTGGTCATCGGCCATCGCGGCGCGTCCGGCTATCGTCCCGAACATACGCTGGCTGGCTATGCACTGGCGATTGAATTGGGTGCGGATTTTATCGAACCCGACCTGGTGCTGACCAAGGACGGCCAAATGATTGCCCGCCACGAACCGATGATAGGCGGCACCACCGATGTGGCCAATCATCCGGAGTTTGCTGATCGCAAAACCACTCGCATGGTGGATGGCGTGGCCGTGACCGATTGGTTTGCCAGCGACTTTACCTTGAAAGAAATCAAAACGCTGCGCGCCATCCAAACCCGTGGCCGGGACAATTCATATGACGGTGAGTTTGAAATCCCGACTTTGAACGAAGTGATCGCGCTGGCCAAGCAGCAAAGCGCAAAAACCGGTCGCCGGATTGGCATCTACCCTGAAATCAAACATTCGACTTATCACGCCGAACTGCAGAATGCTAAGGGTAAGCCGCTATTTGGCAAGCATTTCTTCGAAGACAAACTGTTAAAAAAACTGCATAAGGAATATGGCAACAGTGCCTGCGCGCCGGTGTTTATCCAGTCTTTCGAAGTCAGCAATCTGCAATATTTAAGCCGCAAGACCAACATCAAATTGGTACAACTGATCGATGCTGACGACGTCAATGCGGACGGCTCACTATCGCTGGTTGCACCTTACCAACAGCCTTATGACTTTGTGGTAAAAGGCGATCAACGTACTTTTGCCGATTTGCTGAGCAACGACGGTCTGGATTTTGTTAAATCCTATGCGGATGCAATTGGTCCTTGGAAGCCGTATTTGGTAAAAACGGTGGCCGACGGTGTGGACCGTGACGGCGACGGCACTATCACGATCAACGACCGCCGGGTAGAAGGCAGTACCGGCGTGGTGGAAATGGCCCACGACAAAGGCTTGCTGGTGCACACCTGGACTTTCCGCAACGATGCCAGTGGCTACGGCTTTGCTGATCCGCAGCAGGAAATGACGTATTACTTTGATTTGGGTGTGGATGGCTTGTTTACCGACTTTGCCGACACCGGGGTTGCGGCACGTGATGCCTTGGTGCACGGGGATGGCACGCAGGCTGGAGAATGTTGCAGATTGGAGTGGAGTCACCTAGGGAGTCATCGTTAGCGCTAGTCGATGATTGTCATTATGTTCTGCAAGCTCCATGGCTTGCGGAGCATCGCCTTGGTGTTAGGCGAACAAGCGCCGGAACGAGTTGTACTTTAATTATTGTACGTTAGCGGCGAGCTTGTTCCGGCGGATGGTGGTAGTCATTAGTTGGCCTAGTGTGCCGTGCCCGGGCATAACCTCTTCCCCGAAAGGTTAACTACGCATGGCAAAGCGTATATGATTTGGATAGCTGGCAAGTTTGTCGGTGTCACGTGATGCCGGCTTGGAGTGGCTAGAATTCTTGATCAGCACGCAACGAATTTGGCCTTCTCTGGGTTGATTCATCGAATCCACCCAGAGAAGGCCAATGTCCAGCACCCCATCATGCTACGACTGTGGTATTTTAGCCGCCCTCTATTTCGTCGCGGTTCGGCGGCTTTCAACACAGGATTACTCGCAAAACCATGGGTGTACAGGAAAACTTCGAACAACTCCCGCTAAAAGAATTCACCGAAAAAGCTTATCTGGATTATTCCATGTATGTAATTTTGGATCGGGCTTTACCGCACATCGGTGACGGCCTAAAGCCAGTACAGCGCCGTATCGTGTACGCGATGTCCGAGTTGGGCCTAACGGCGTTGGCCAAATACAAAAAATCGGCCCGTACCGTCGGTGACGTGCTGGGTAAATACCATCCGCATGGTGATTCGGCTTGCTACGAAGCCATGGTGTTGATGGCCCAGGACTTTTCTTACCGTTATCCCTTGATTGATGGCCAGGGCAACTGGGGGTCGCCGGATGATCCAAAATCTTTTGCCGCCATGCGGTACACCGAGTCTCGGCTGACCGCTTACGCGCAAACCTTGCTTAGCGAATTGGGGCAGGGCACGGTGGACTGGACCGACAATTTCGACGGCACCTTAAAAGAGCCCAGCCTCATGCCGGCCCGCTTGCCGAATGTGCTGCTGAACGGCACTATGGGTATCGCCGTGGGGATGGCAACCGATATTCCGCCGCATAATCTGCGCGAAGTCGCCAATGCCTGTCTGCAATTACTGGACGATCCTGAAACGCCACTCGAAAATTTGCTGACGCATATCAAAGGGCCTGATTATCCCACCGATGCCGAGATCGTCACGGCTAGCGCCGATATTCAAAAAATGTATGCGACCGGCAACGGCTCGATAAAGATGCGTGCCAAATACGAGCTGGAAGACGGCAATATCGTCATCACGGCTTTGCCGCATCAGGTGTCCGGTGCCAAGTTGCTGGAGCAAATTGCCGCGCAAATGCTGGCGAAAAAGTTACCGATGATCGAGGATTTGCGCGACGAATCCGATCACGAAAATCCGACACGGTTGTTAGTTATTCCCAAGACCAAGCGTATTGATGTCGATGCGGTGATGTCGCATTTATTCGCCACGACTGACCTGGAAAAGAATTATCGGGTCAATATGAATATGATCGGCTTGAACGGTAAGCCGCAGGTCAAAAATCTACGGATGATTTTGACTGAATGGATCAGCTTTAGAACCGAAACTGTGCGTCGTCGTCTGCAATATCGTTTGGATAAAGTGCTGGCACGTTTGCATATTCTGGAAGGTTTGCTAATTGCCTATCTGAATATCGACGAAGTGATTGCGATTATTAGAAGCGAAGATCATCCTAAGCCGGTTCTGATGGCGCGGTTTGGTCTCAGCGATTTGCAAGCGGAAGCAATCCTTGAGCTGAAATTGCGGCACTTGGCCAAGCTCGAAGAAATGAAGATTCGTGGCGAACAGGATGAATTGGAGCAGGAGAGACAGGCCTTGGAAAAAACCTTGGGCTCTGAGCGCCTGTTGAATCGCCTGATCCGCAAGGAAATCGAACGCGATGCGGAAAAATACGGCGATGATCGGCGTTCGCCCATCGTTGCGCGGGATGCGGCTCAGGCCCTCGATACCACTGAGCTGATTGCGAATGAACCGGTGACGATTATCTTGTCGCAAAAAGGTTGGATCAGGGCGGCCAAAGGCTATGACATAGAAGTCGAAAGCTTGAGCTATCGCGCCGGCGATGCGTATTTATCGTCAGCGAAAGGCCGGACCACGCAATCGGCGTATGTATTGGACTCCACGGGCCGAGTCTATACCATTACGACTCATGATTTGCCCTCTGCGCGAAGTCAGGGTGAGCCGCTGACCGGTCGGCTTAATCCGCCGCCAGGTAGTTTGTTTACCGATGTATTTACTGGGCAACCCGACGATTGGCTATTGATTGCCAGTAATGCCGGTTACGGTTTTCGAGTGCAGTTAAAAGAGCTGCAAAGTAAAAATAAAGCTGGGAAGGCGTTGTTGAGCTTGCCGACTGGCGCCAAAGTTTTAACGCCGGCGCCGATTCCAACTGGTCACGACTTGCTGGCGGTTGCGACCTTCCAGGGTAGATTGTTGATATTTCCAGCGTTGGATCTGCCCGGGTTGGCGAAAGGCAAGGGTAATAAACTAATTCAGATTCCTGGCGGGGACTTGGTTTCCGGTAAGGATGCTGTGGTCGCGGTAACGGCGTTGTCGGCGAGCAGCGAGTTGAAAATCGTCTCAGGCAAGCGGCATGTCACCCTGAAAGCCATGGATATTGCTCAATACACTGGCAATCGTGCGAATCGTGGCACAGCATTGCCGCGTGGTTTCCAAAAAGTGGATGGGTTGGAGTGTGTTGTTGCTTAATACTCTGCCGGTGCCGCACATATTATTGGGAGTTTAAAAGCTTTTTTGGGATTTTTTGTACCAACTATTTGAGGCTCAAAATCGGTTTATCAGATCAGTGTGAAAAAATCTGTTGACGTAAGCAATCAATGTCTTTATCATAGTCATCTTTCTGGAGCGCTTCTGCTCTTCGGGATAATAAGAAGGTCAATTCGGGGTATAGCGCAGTCTGGTAGCGCGTCTGCTTTGGGAGCAGAATGTCGGGAGTTCGAATCTCTCTACCCCGACCAAGATTTGCGCTT
>Ga0123390_1086548_pt1 | contig 23980 bp, 22 predicted proteins | sample T3HHNO3metaT_FD_89918 | JGI IMG/M metagenome (GOLD analysis project Ga0123390, IMG submission 89918) | Methane-oxidizing artificial microbial communities from Washington, USA to study methane cycling - T3-HHNO3 metaT (Metagenome... | ecosystem: Engineered > Modeled > Simulated communities... | reverse complement strand
GAAAACCCTCGGCAAAAGCGAGAAGCGCAGGATAAAGGCGGAATTCCGGATGGCCTTTCTTTTGGTGACTTTTCTTTGGCCAAACAAAGAAAAGTTACTCGGCTGTCGGGCCGAGACCCGACATGCAAAACCATCCTCGCGATAGCGACACCAAATAAACCAACAATCCGACGCCGGATACATTTCGTCTATCCAGCCTACGAACTTAATTCAACAAACAACCAAAATATGACCAGCATATCTCTCCCAATTTTCGGCCAAGGCAGCCAACCCGCCGAGGAAGACGGCGTCGAACTCGACTATCTGGCGATGCCGGAAGAAATGGCGACCTACCGGATGCCGACCATTTCGGTGGACTTGAATGCGACCGATTTGGCGCAGGCCAAAACCGTATTGCAGCAACTGGAACAGGATTTGGCAACGTATCCGGCAAGCAGCCAAACCATAGATTTGATATCCCTGGACCAAACCAATCGCCAGTTCGTCGACGAACTGCTCGGCGAAGGCGAAGTCAGCATGCTCTGTAAAGGCGCGCAAACTCTGCGGATTCAGGAATCGGTGCTGGCCGGTGTCTGGCGTTCGCAACGCCTCGACGCGCAAAAGCAGATCGTTACCGATACATTGGAAGTCGGCATCATTCCCCAAGCCATCCTGCAAACCGCATTTGCCGATGCCGCCAAGCATATCGATACTGACATGAGCGCGCTGCCGGACGGTGTGATGAACGCACCGCCGTTGTTGGCGGAGTTGAATGCCAAGATCGCCGAGTATCAACCCGGCACCGAAGCGCATATCATCAACTTGAGTTTGCTGCCGCAAACCGAGCAGGATTTGGCGTTTCTGGAGCAACGCTTGGGCAAGGGCGCGGTGACGATTTTGTCGCGCGGTTACGGTAATTGTCGGATCGACGCTACCGCCACCCACAATGTCTGGTGGGTGCGGTATTTTAATTCGCAGGATACGTTAATCCTGAATACGCTGGAAGTCAGCGAGGTGCCGAACGTAGCTTGTGCGTCCGCGGAAGACATCGCCGATAGCCATCAGCGTTTGCAGGAAATTTTGCAGGTGTATTTGTGAGCGAAGGCTTTTTTGCCGGGGCATACGGCGGCGATGCCTCGCGCTTGCCGGCGGAAGCCAAGTTGGAATGCAAGATTTGCTGGCATGTCTATGACCCGGCTGAGGGCGATGCCGTTTGGCAAGTGCCGCGCGGTACCGCGTTTGCCGACCTGCCCGACCATTGGAGTTGCCCGCAATGCGGCGCACCCAAACAAGGTTTTTTGGTGTTGGACGATTAATTATGCAATGGCAGGACGGTGAGCAGATTCGGCAGACCTTGGACGCGGTGTTTAACGATATTCTGACCACGCGGATGCAGGATATGCCATTGCTGAATCCGGCATTGGCGGTGCGAGCCCTCGGATTTAATCGCTACAACGCCGATTGGGTGGGCTTATTGATTACGCCATGGTTTATGAATCTGTTGCTGCTGCCAGGCGCGGATAGCCAATGGCCGGCGCAAGCGCCAGGAACCAAGTTTGAACAGACTTTTCCCTACGGCAGTTTCGAGTTTGTCGTCGCTGACGAAGTGCTATTGGGGCGCTACGCGCAATGTTCGCTATTTTCGCCGATGTTTCAATTTGCCGATCAGGCGGCGGCCGTGACTGCGGCGAAAAGTGCTTTGCAAGCTTTGCTAGCCGCTCCCGCGCCACGAGCCATCAGTCGTCGCGATTTGTTGCGCGGCAATCTGGCAAGACCTTAAGTGACGCCGGCGGGCGAGATTACTATCGAACTGACGCATCGTGCCGGCCAGGTCGGTGCGGTGAAGATAGACTCGACTCGGCCCGAAGCGGCGCGGGTGTTTCGCGGCAAAACCCCGGAACAGCTGTTGAGTATGGTGCCGCTGCTATTTTCCCTGTGTAGCAATGCTCAGGCTTACGCCGCATTACTGGCTTGTCGCGCCACGCTGAGCTTGGACGCCGAGCCGGAAGCGGATGCCGCTCGGGAATGTTTGCTGCAACTGGAAACGGTCCGCGAACACGCTTGGCGGATATTACTGGATTGGCCGGTTTTGCTGGACCAGCCTGCCGATAAGATCGCGCTTGCGGCGCTTTTAAAATTGGATAGACAGTTCAAATCGTGTTTATTTAAAGATGGCGAGGCGTTTAAGCTGGATAGCCAGTTGCAGATCGACGGACCGTTTTTGCAGACTTTGCTTGTTGAATTGACCAGCTTGATTGATCAAGCGATTTTTGCTGGTGGCCTCAGCGGATTTCTGGCGATTTCGGACGAAGCGCATTTGCGCGACTGGTTGGATGAAAATACAGGATTGGCAGCGCAACTATTGAATGCCGTATATCAACGCGATTGGCCGGCGCTGGGGAGCAGCCTTGTGGTGGGTTTGCCGGAATTGGATCCGGCAGAACTGGACAGGCAGATGCAAAACACAGATCCTTTGGGCTTCTGTCGGACGCCGCAGTGGCAGGGTTGCTGTTTTGAGACGACGCCTTTGAGTCGTCAGCAAGCGTCACCCTTGCTCGCGGATTTGCATAGCCGTTACGGCAATGGTTTGTTGCTGCGCTGTGTTGCCGTGTTAATGGAAGTGGCAGTAATCCCGCGGGGAATAAGCTCAATGGCTGGCATGATGTCGGCATACGCGGCTGATGACGTTGGCTTGGCGCAAGTCCAAGCCGCGCGCGGCTTATTGATTCATCGCCTGGAGTTGCGTCAAGGCAGGGTGTACGATTACCGCATAGTGGCTCCGACCGAATGGAATTTTCACCCCGATGGTGTGTTGGCCCAAAGTTTAAAGTCTTTGCAAGCGGACGCTGTCGATGGCTTGCGGCAGCAGGCGGAATGGCTGATTAACGCGGTGGACCCCTGTGTGCAATACCGACTGGTGTTAACGCCGGAAAACTGAAATTTACAGAGCAATCATCATGCACGAAATGTCGCTCTGCGAGAGCGTGTTACAGATTATCGAACAACAGGCCAAGGCCCAGCAATTTGCCAAAGTCAAAACCGTGTGGCTGGAGATTGGCGCTTTGTCCGGTGTGGAGCCGGATGCGATGCGGTTTAGTTTTGAAGTGGTGATGCAAGGTTCGCTCGCAGACCAGGCCCGCTTGGAGATTATCGACGTGCCGGGTGTGGCTTGGTGCATGCCCTGCGGCTGTGAGGTGCTGGTGCGACAGTTATACGACGAATGCCCGCACTGCGGCAGTCATCAATTACAAATCGTCGACGGCGATCAAATGCGAATTAAAGAACTGGAGGTAGAGTAATGTGCGGCGTATGCGGCTGCGGCGAGGGCCCTATTCACTCGCACGACGAACCACACGATCACGAGCATGCTCATGATCACAGCCATGACCACGGACATCATCGTCACGAACATACTGCAGAACATTCTCATGCGCCAGGTTTGACGCAGGCACGGATGGTACAGATTGAGCAGGATATTCTGGCTAAGAACAATCGTTATGCCGACGAAAACCGCCGCTATTTCAGTGAACGCGGCATGCTGGCTTTGAATCTGGTGTCCAGTCCCGGCTCCGGCAAAACCACGCTCCTGACCGAAACCATTCTGCGGTTGAAAGAGGAGTTAAGCATCGCGGTGATCGAAGGCGACCAACAAACCGCCCGCGATGCCGACCGCATTCGCGCTACCGGCGTGCCGGCACTGCAAATCAATACCGGCAAGGGCTGCCATTTGGACGCGCATCGGGTGGGTCACGGTTTGGAAAGTTTGAATCTACCCGAGCATAGCCTGCTGTTTATCGAAAACGTCGGTAACTTGGTGTGCCCATCGGCCTTTGACTTGGGTGAGGCGCATAAAGTGGTGATCCTGTCGGTCACCGAGGGCGAAGACAAGCCAATCAAATACCCGGATATGTTTCACGCCGCCGACTTGATGATCTTAAACAAAACTGATCTGCTGCCTTATTTGGATTTCGACAGTGCTCAATGCATCCAATATGCGAAGCAAGTTAACCCACGCATCAAGGTGTTGTCCTTATCGGCGAAGACCGGTGAGGGCATGGAAAACTGGTTGACCTGGTTGCGCGCGGAGATGGCCTTGCAGCGGATAGCGTATGCTTAACCGACGTTGCCGCAAATTTTAATACCGCTATGTGCTTAGCCCTACCTGCCCAAATTACCGATATTGATTTTGCGACCCAGATGGCGACGGTGTCGGTGGACGGCGTCAAGGTGGAAGTGTCGTTGGCTTTGGTGGATGATGTGAAAGTCGGCGATTACGTGCTGGTGCACGTCGGTTACGCGCTAAACAAGATCGACGAGGACGAAGCCCTGAAAACCTTGGCATTGTTTGCCGAAGCGGGTCTAAGCGCATCATGAAGTACATCGACGAATTCCGTCAGCATGATGTAGCAAAGCAATTGGCGCAGGTCATTGCCCAAACCGTTAATCCAGATCGGCATTACCGGCTAATGGAGTTTTGCGGCGGCCATACCCATGCGATTTTTCGTTACGGCGTGCAGGATTTAATGCCGAGCAATGTCGAGTTCATTCACGGCCCCGGCTGCCCGGTGTGTGTGTTGCCGACGGGACGCATCGACAACGCGATTCAATTGGTGGAACAGCACGACGTAATCCTCTGCACTTATGCCGATCTGATGCGAGTGCCGGGTGGCGGCAGGCAAAGTCTGATGAAAGCCAAAGCGGCCGGCGGCGATATTCGAATGGTTTATTCCACCCAAGACGCCTTGAAAATCGCCCGGGATAACCCGGACCGGCAAGTCGTGTTTTTTGCGATTGGCTTTGAGACCACCACCCCGCCCACAGCCGTTGCCATCAAACAGGCACAGACCGAAGGGCTGACTAATTTCTCGGTGTTTTGCAACCATGCACTCACCCCGTCAGCAATGCAGGCTATTTTGGATGCGCCGGAGCCGGTGGCTATCGACGCTTTTCTTGGCCCCTCGCATGTGAGCAGCGTGATCGGTAGCAAACCCTACGAAATCTTCTCTGAACATTACGCCAAGCCCATTGTCATCGCCGGTTTCGAACCGCTGGATGTGATGCAGTCGTCCTTGATGCTGATTCGGCAATTGAACGATGGCCGGCATGAAGTGGAAAACGAATACAGCCGGGCGGTGACGCGCGACGGCAACGTTAAAGCCCAAGCCTTGATGGCCGAGGTGTTTGAGTTGCGTCCGCAATTTGAATGGAGAGGCTTGGGACTGATTCCGAATAGCGCATTGAAATTACAAGCTGCTTATGCCGAATTTGACGCCGAACAGCGCTTCGAAATGCCGGCTATCAAAGCCAGCGATGTCAAAGGCTGCGAATGTCCCGCCATCCTGCGCGGCGCGAAAAAACCGCAAGATTGCAAATTATTGGGCACCGTTTGCACCCCGGAAAACCCTATGGGCTCGTGCATGGTGTCGTCTGAAGGCGCGTGTGCTGCGTATTGGAGTTATGGACGGCTGCGGCAAGTGTAGGCGTAAAAAGGTGGACACAGATAAAGTGTCCACCTGGATCACCCCGACTTAAAGCGGGGTGAGTAAACTGGGCTTATTTATAGATTTCTGCGGCAGCGGCTTTCAATTTCGCGTCATTGCCTTGCATTGGTTTCATCATTTCGTTTTTAGACGCTTTAGCGCCGGCGACCAATTCGTCAGCGGTTTTGAATTTGGCTTTCAAAGCGTCAACAGCCGGCGCCACGGAGCCGTTGTGGCAACCTTTACAGGTGTCCGCCTCGCCAGCAGATGATAGGGAAGGAATTAAAGCAACAGAAGCAATCGCCAGCAGTGCAAAAATTTTAGTTTTCATTGTGGTTTCCTCGTGATTGTAGTTATTTTACCGAGCGGTGAGCGCTAACACTGTTTGACATCAGTATCCGGAGCCAACCGACGGTGCTGATGAATTTTTCACCGGCGGAAGTTTTCTATCACAGCCTGAAATGCGAAGCAAACATCTCGCGATGCTGTGGGAGTTTTTAAGTGGTTTGCTGTGCATGCCTTACGAGCTTGTCCGCCATGAATTCTTTCAAAAACGAGACCTGAACTATGCCAGAGCGCTATGCTGTCCCTTTAAATCTGAAATCCGGCCACGTCGATCTTAGTCATGGTGGCGGCGGTCGCGCCATGGCGCAATTGATCGACGAGCTGTTCATCAAGCATTTTGACAACGAGCTACTGCGTCAGCATAACGATCAAGCGTTATTCAATGTACCGGCTGGGCGCTTGGCGATCAGCACCGACGGTCATGTGATTTCACCTTTGTTTTTTCCGGGTGGCGACATCGGCTCATTGGCGGTGCATGGTACGCTGAACGACGTGGCGATGTCCGGTGCAAAACCCTTATATCTCTCGGCAGGTTTTATCCTGGAAGAAGGTTTGCCGCTGGCCGATCTGGAAAAAATCGTTATCAGCATGTCTGCCGCTGCCAAGGCTGCCGGCACGCCGATTGTTACTGGCGATACTAAGGTAGTGGAACGTGGCAAGGGCGACGGCGTGTTTATCACCACGACCGGCGTGGGCCTGGTGCCGGATGGAGTGACTATCTCCGGCGACCGTGCTGAGCCGGGTTGCGCGATTTTGCTCAGCGGCAGCATCGGCGACCACGGCGTGGCAATCATGGCCAGTCGCGAAAATCTGCAATTTCAGACCACTATCGTTTCCGATTCAGCGGCCTTGCATGGCTTGGTAGCCGATCTAGTCGCAACAGCGCCGACGGCTTTACGTTGCTTGCGCGATCCGACGCGCGGCGGGTTGGCAACAGCTCTGAATGAGTTGGCCAAACAGTCCGGGGTGGGGATGGTGATCGACGAAGCCAAGATTCCGGTCAAAGCCGAAGTCAAAGCTGCCTGTGAAATCCTCGGCCTAGATCCCTTATATGTCGCCAACGAAGGTAAATTGGTATGCATTTGCGACGCCGCTGCCGCCGACGACTTGTTGGCGGCGATGCGGCAGCACCCGCTGGGTCGCGACGCCGCTATCATCGGCGAAGTCATTGCCGACCAGCACGGCTTCGTGCAGATGACCACGGCTTTTGGTGGTCGGCGTATCGTCGATTGGCCGGTCGGTGAGCAGTTACCGCGCATCTGCTGATGCCTGGCAAAGCCATTCGAGCGCGCGGCGTGGTGCAGGGCGTCGGGTTTCGACCGACGATCTGGCATTTGGCGCGCCAGCACGGCTTGACCGGATCGGTGTGGAACGACGGCGAAGGGGTGATGATTCATGTCTTCGGAGACTCGCAAGATTTGATCAACTTTATTGCACAAATCCCGCAGCAGTTGCCACCCTTAGCACGCCTGGATAGTTTGGAAGTTGATGAATTGCCGGGCATCGCGCCTGATGAATTTACGATTATGGCTAGCCGTCACAATGGCATCGATACCCCGATTGCCGCTGATGTCGCGACCTGTCCGGAGTGTTTGGCGGATAGTGCCGATCCGCACAATCGCCGCTATCGCTATCCCTTCACCAATTGCACTCATTGCGGCCCGCGCTTGTCTATTGTGCGCAGCGTCCCCTATGACCGGCCCAACACCAGCATGGCGGCATTTCCCATGTGTCCGCACTGTCAACAGGAATACAATGATCCAGCCGACCGGCGCTTTCACGCTCAGGCTAATTGTTGTCCAGCGTGTGGTCCGAGCTTGTGGCTGGCGGATCATCAGGGGCAGACTTTGGCAGCGGATGATCCGATTGGCCGTACCGCCGAATTGATCCGCCAAGGTTACATCGTCGCCATCAAAGGACTGGGAGGTTTTCATCTTGCTTGCGATGCCAGCAATGCTGAGGCTGTCGATAGACTCCGGCAGCGTAAGCGCCGCTATGCTAAACCGTTTGCTTTGATGGCAAAGGATCCGGCGATGGTTAGCCGTCATGCGTCCCTAAGTCCACTGGAACTGTCTGCCTTGCAGCATCGCGCTGCGCCGATTGTGCTGTTGCCAGCCCGAGGCGACCAACTTCCTCCCGGTATCGCGCCGGGTGACGACAAGCTCGGTTTCATGTTGCCTTATACACCCTTGCATACCTTGTTGATGCAAGAACTGGACAGTCCTATCGTCTTAACCTCCGGCAATATCAGCGACGAACCGCAATGTATCGATAATAGCCAAGCACGGGAAAAACTCGCGGGCATCGCCGATTATTGGCTCCTGCACGACCGCGACATTGTCAATCGTCTGGATGATTCGGTGGTGCGTTTGATGGATGGACAGATGCGGATGTTGCGCAGGGGCCGAGGTTTTAGTCCGGAGGCACTGAGTTTGCCGGCTGGTTTTAAGGATGCAAGCAATATCCTGGCGATGGGTGCCGAATTAAAAAATAGCTTTTGCTTACTGAAAAACGGCCAAGCCATCGTCAGCCAGCATATCGGCGATTTGGAAAATGCCGTCGTGCAGCAGGATTACCGGCAAGCCATCGATTTGTACCTAAAACTTAACGATTTTCGTTCGAACCAGATCGTTGTCGATGAGCATCCCGGCTATCTGTCGACCCAATACGGACAGGCTTTGGCGGCGACCGAGGGGATCGAACTTGTCAGTGTTCAGCATCATCACGCCCATTTTGCGGCTTGCCTGGCGGAACACAGTGCGGGTTTGGATGCACCGCCGGTATTGGCGGCAATTTTCGATGGCCTGGGTATGGGCGTAAACGGCGAGTGGTGGGGTGGCGAGTTTTTGTTCGGCGATTACCGCAGATGCGCGCGGCTGGGGCATATTCAACCCATCGCTATGCTGGGCGGTACACAAGCGATGCGCGAGCCTTGGCGGAATACTTATGCGCAATTGCGGCATTATTTTGACTGGCAAACTTTGGCACGCGATTATGCGGATTTGGACATCATTCAGTTACTAGCCGGCAAACCCTTGCTGACGCTGGATACGATGTTGGCAAAAAATCTCAACTCGCCGCTCAGCAGTTCCTGCGGACGTTGGTTCGATGCCTTTGCCGCCGCGTTGGGCTTGCATGCCGAGCACGTTCATTACGAAGGCCAAGCGGCTATTGCGCTGGAGGTTTTAGCGACGCCGCTATTCGCGGAAGAACAGCCTTACCAGCGAGCCTGGTCTTTGGGCCTTAGCGGCGGGTTGGTGGTACTAAGCTGGCAAGGACTATGGCTAGCGGTGTTGGACGATCTGCAACGCGGCACCGACAAATCTCGCATTGCCGCCCGCATCCACCAAAGCCTGGCGGCGGCAACCGTCGAGTTGCTGAATCGATTGAGCAGCCAAACCGGCGCAAATAGTATCGTCTTAAGCGGCGGCGTATTTCAAAACCGCTTGCTGCTGGAAGCGGTGAGCGAACAATTGCGCCAACACGGTAAAACGGTGCTATCACCGCAACGCTATCCGATGAACGACGGTGGCTTGGCTTTAGGGCAGGCGGCGATTGTCGTGGCTGTTAAGCTATAACTAACGTACCTCTACTGCCTATTTTATAGGCGAATATCAAGCATTCAGGCTATCAAACCTGCTTCTCAAACGCCACCTCAAACCGGCCATAACGCTGCAAAATAGCCGGCAACAACAATAAATTCAATACGGTCGAAGACGTCAAGCCGCCGATGATGATGGCAGCCATCGGCCCCATGATTTCCCGGCCCGGATTGTCGCTGCCTATCGCAATCGGCAGCATCGCCAGTGCCGTGACCAACGCAGTCATCAGGATGGCCGGCAGGCGTTCTTGGGCGCCGCGAATCAAGGTCTCCGTCGACCAGATTTGACCTTCCAGCTCAACCAGATGGCGGTAATGAGAGATCAGCATGATGCAGTTGCGCACGGTGATGCCGAACAAGGTAACGAAGCCGACGAAAGAGCCGACCGACAGCGTGGCGTCGGTGATCACGACCGCCGCCACGCCGCCCAATAGGGCAAACGGCAGATTCAGCAAGGTCAGCAGCATGTGTCGCAGGCTACCCAAGGCAATGAACACGAAAATCAGCACGCCGGCACCGGCCAGCAGGGCGTGGATGATCAGCGTTTCGCGGGCCTTGGCTTGTTCCAGCGCCGCACCGATGAACTCCGGGTAGCTGCCGTCGCGCCAACTGATCTCGTTTTGTACCCGCTGTTTCAGTTCCGTCATAAATGCATCCATATCCCGCTCTTCCACCTTGCAAGTAACGGTCTGAATGCGCTGTGCACCTTGATGCAGGATGTTATAGCGGCCTTCGCCGTGGCGGATTTCGGCCACTTCGCCAAGCAGCACCCGCTTGCCTTCCGTGTTTTTCAACTGCAACTGAGCCAGGTAATCCGGTTGGCTGCGCCATTCCGGGGCCAATGCTACCGCGACATTGAAAATCCGGTTGCCTTGCAGATGTTTGCCGACGATGCGACCTTCGTAAGCGGTTTGCAGGGCGCTCATCACTTGGGCCGGGCTGATGCCGCGAAACTTCAACTGCTCCAAATTGAGTTCTACTTGCAGCATGGCCGTGGCCGGCGGCGAGCGCAGTTGCACGTCTTCCGCGCCGGGAATCGTATTGATTAGCGTGGAAAGCTGTTGGGCCTTGCGGTCGAGTTCGGCTAAATCGTTGCCGTAGATATTGACTACCACCGGCGCGGTGTAACCGGAAATGGTCTCGTCGACCCGTTCAGTTAAAAAGGTATTGGCTTCAAAATTGATGCCGGGGAATTGTTCTAAAACCTCGCGTAAGCGGTCCTGCACCTGCTGTTGTTCTTGGCCGGATGATGGTTTTAAGCGCACTTCGTATTCGCTGTAATGGCTACCGTAGGTATCGGCGCCGCGTTCGGCGCGGCCAGCCCATTGTGACACCGATTCCACGCCGTCGATAGCCGTGATTTGCTCGGTGAGTAAACTGCCGACGCGAATCGATTCCTGCAAGGACGTACCCGGCACGCTGGCGGTGTGGACGATGAAATGGCCTTCGCGTAGTTCCGGCAGAAACTTATGATCCAAACGCAGAAACGCGGCCACGCCGATGAGGCAGGCTACCGCACCTATCGCCATCACGGCTTTGAAGTGCCTGATAGCCCAGAGTAATTGCTTGGCATACAGTGGTTTAAGCCGGCGCAACAAGGGAGGATCGCTGTCGTCCGGCAGTTTGTTACGAAACAGTAAATGGCATAGAGCCGGTGTCAGGGTTAACGCCACCAGCAACGACATCAAAATCGCCAGAATATAAGACACGCCCAGCGGCGCGAACAAGCGGCCGCTGACGCCATCCAAGGTCAGCAACGGTACAAATACCAAGGCGACGATGAAACTGGCGTAAACCACCGAGCTACGTACTTCCAGCGAAGCTTGATAAATCACCGTTTCAGCGCTATCGGGGAAGATTTTTAAACGATTTTCGCGTAGGCGTCTAAAGATGTTTTCGGTGTCGATGATGGCGTCGTCCACCACTTCGCCCAACGCAATGGCCAGCCCACCGAGCACCATGATATTTAAGTTGATGCCGCATTCTAAGAGTACTATCGCGGCGGTCAGCAGCGACAACGGAATGGCAGTGGCGGCGATAAAGGCACTGCGCAGATTGAATAAGAACACATACAGCACCACCAGTACGAACAGACCGCCGATCAGTAAATGTCCGGACAAATTATGCACCGAGGTTTCGATGTAATCGGCTGGCCGGAACAAGTGAGAATAGAAATCCACGGACTGTTGTTTAAAAATCGGTTGAAATTCCTCTAACACGCTTTCCACCTGCCGCGACACCGACAAGGTATTGGCGCCATACTGGCCGATCACCATCATCACGATGCCGGGCTTACCCATGATTTGCGCCGCACCTATGGGAGGCTCGGCGCCATAACCGATCTGCGCGACATCGCCCAAGGTCACGTTCATGCCGTCCTGGCGTTTGACGACCAGCTGTTTGAACTGCTCGGGATTGGCTGGCTGGCCACTGATTTGTAGTGTAAAACGCTGGTTGGCGTTTTCAATGAAGCCGGCACCGTTCAGTTCCGCCGCACCGGCCGCCGCGTTGACAATGTCGTCTATCGACAGATTGAAGCGCTGTAAGGCCGCCGGTTGTAACTGCACCTGTAGTTGCTGGATGTCGCCGCCGAACACATTCACATCGGCCACGCCCGGAACAGCCAGCAGGCGTGGCACTAAGCTCCAGTCCACCAAGCTGCGTAGTTCCATCAGCGTCTTACTATCCGAATGCATGCCTATCGTCAATACTGTAGCCGACGAGGACGACAGCGGTACCGCTACGGGCATACCGACGCCCGCCGGCAAGCGTTGGCTTAGACTGTTCAGGCGTTCGCTGACCAATTGCCGATTGCGATATACATCGCTGTGTTCGTTAAACGTCGCGGTAACGATGGATAAGCCCTGAATAGACTGCGAACGCAAGTTTTGCAGACCAATCAGGCCGCTGATACTGTTCTCAATTTGCTGGGTGACCAGCACTTCCACTTGCTCGGCGGCCAGGCCGGGTGCTTCGGTCTGGATGATGACTTGCTTAGGCGAGAACTCCGGGAAAATATCCAGGCCGGCGTTCGCCAGACGGTAAATGCCGTAAGCGAATAGCAGTAGCGCCAGGGCCACGACGATGCCGGAATAACGGATGGAAAAACGGACCAGAAGTGCGAGCATGAGCGACGAAAGGGATTAAATAGCGGGCTATTGTGCCTTGTCGGTCAGGATTGGTCCATGTTGATACGCCGCCCCGGCTATGCGGGGAGGAAGAAGCGCTAGCTCTGCGGTGTTTTCCGAGCGGAATAGTGCTTAAAAAATCACCTCCGCACTAGAGGCGGAGGTGAGCGTTGTAGATTTTTGAGAATCAGGAAAGTGATTTTTTGCGGGATACGGCGATGAAGCCCAATAATGCCGAACCCATTAATCCAAAGGCCGCAGGCACAGGAACAGGAACAGGAACTGGGGTCGTGGTAGTTAACAGCCTGAACTGTCCGTCCCACTTTGCCGGGCCGGTGAAGTTCAAGCGAAAACTATGCAGGTTGGTAAACACCGCAAGATTGGTGAAGTCGCTGAAACTTACCAAGTAATTATTGTTGCCGGTAAACGTTTTGATACCTGAGCTTGAGCTGCCGTTGGCTACCATTTCCACATTGACACCCAGGTCGATTGCCAACACCTCCAGTAGGATGGCGTTGCCGTGAGCGCTTAAATCAAGTGGGTCGAAATTCCACAGAATGGAGGCGCTCCCGGCTGAACGGCCGTCATTTGATATGATCAGCTGGTTACCGCCGGAAACGATTTCCGTGGTGTTGGCTGACGCGGTTCCCGAGGCTTCGGCGATAAAGGTCCTTGAGGCATTGCTCAGGTCCGTGCCGGTAAGAACAGATACTGTATCGCTGGTAGAGCCTGAGCTACTGCCGTCGTCGAATACGGTTTGAGAATGGCTGAAATTATCAATCGTCAGTATACCTGCTTGGCTTGGGCTGGATAGCGCTAAGCCCAGGCTTAGAAGCAAAGGCGCGAGGTTTTTGTGAAAATGTTTAGCATTCATGTGAATTATCCGTGATCAGAATTGAAATTTGGAAATCAGAAGATTTTGACGGCAGGCGTTAAACGGCTACTAATTTTTGGCGTTTGCCTACGGTAATGCCCAAAGCGCCTATGATCAATAAAGCGGTGACGGAAGGTTCGGGGACCGTTGATAACTGGCTGAAGTCAGCGTCCCAAGCGGCATTGGTACCCCGCAATTTCAGCTCCAGACTGTTTAGATTCTTGAAAGCCGCGGGATTCGAGAATTGTGAGAAGTCGAATCTAATAGTGCTGGGCGAACCGATTGCAACGCTGGCCAAATTCTGAAAACTTAGCATCGAAGTGCCGTTGGCGATCATTTGAATTTGGTAACTGGCATCGCTAGATTCGGTCGTTAGCAGTATCGCGTTAGCGAAAGCAGTAAAGTCGACGGCAGCGAAATTGTAAAAGATGCTGGCGGTACCTGTTGAATTGCTACTGTTCCCGACCGTCAACAAGCCATCTTCCACAAAAATTCTGGTGGTACCGCCTGGGGTAGGGCTGGAATTTAATGTTCGTTGCAAATTGCTTAGATTTGATCCGGATACATTAACTGGGCCGTTGACGTTGTTAGTGGTGGATTGACGGTTGGCAAAATTATCGATCACTGTTGCCGACTCGGCGGCTTGAGTGAATAAGGCTAAAATCAGGATTAATCCGGATAAGGGCATTTTCGGCATTACAGAATTCATGTCGATTCCTTTTTGTCAGTGGCTGAAAGATAAGTGATTCGCTTGCAAGCCATTGGGTTGCATAGTGCGTCAATCTAACTAAGCATTAGTGGTGCCAATTTAATTTAAATTAATCCAATCAATTATTTAAATGTGATTTGGTAGTAATTTTTCAGTTAAGCAGCTGACAGCCGGGGCAGATGTTGCGACAGTTTTGGCAGGATGGCATGGAGCTGTCATGTCCGGCTTTTAGTAGTAAGCGAAGTTGCTGTTTGTCGTCGTGGTGAGTGAGTTGGAATGTTTGTGATACTTTGCCGATCTTTTCAAAGTACGATAGCATCGTACTAACACCTTCAATCTGGAGTCCAGCCTAATGGATAGTCAACATATCGATTTGCACCGCTCCATCATCTCCCTGAGTTGTGCGCTGGATTTAGTCGGTATCGACGAAGTGAAACACGGCAAGCGGGTCGCGATGATGGCTTGGCATATTGCCGGTAAGCTCGATTGGTCAGCTGTCGATAGATTGAGCATTCTATATGCCGGCATGCTGCACGATTGCGGGGTGGCGAAGGTTCGCGAGCATAGGCATTTGACCGAATCGTTGGAGTGGGACGGCGCCGAGGCACATTGCTTACGCGGCGCGGAATACTTACAAGCCTGCCCACCGCTGGCCTATCTGGCAGAGGAGATTCGCTACCATCACACGCGCTGGGAGCAATTAGTTGAGTTGCCGCTGGCGCCTCGTGTGCGGTTGCGTGCCAATCTGTTGTTTCTGGCTGATCGGATTGATGTGTTGCAAGTCCCGTATTTGGCCAGCGAACAAATTCTGGTGGCCGCGCCCAAAATAGTGGAGCGATTACTGAGCTATTCGGGATCGCTGTTTGCGCCTGAGCTGTTGGCTGCGTTTGCGGAACTGGCGAAAAGCCAGGCGTTTTGGCTGGCGATGGATCCGGATTATTTGGATGAGGATTTACGCGAATTGGGGCGCGACTTGCCGACGGTAGACTTGGCTTATCCTTCGCTGCGGGAAATGGCGCGGCTATTTTCGCGAGTGGTGGATGCGAAAAGCCCGTACACCGAGCAGCATTCTGAACGGGTTGCGCAAATCTCCAGGCAATTGGCATTGGATTTGGGGGTGACTGGTTGCGATCTGGAGCAGGTGGAAATTGCTGGTTTATTGCACGATCTTGGCAAATTGCGGGTTTCCGAAGACATCATCGACAAACCGGGTAGCCTGACCCCTGAAGAACGGGCCTGCATGCAGCGGCACAGTTACGATACTTACCGAATTTTGCAGCGGGTATTTACCGACTCTAAGATTCCGCAATGGGCTGGCTTGCACCACGAAAATCTGCGTGGCGAAGGCTATCCGTTCAAGACTATCGGCAAGTCTTTGGAGTTGGAGTGTCGGATTATCAGCGTCGCTGATATTTTTCAGGCCTTGGCGCAGTCCCGCCCCTATCGCGAGGGTATGTTATTGGCTGGCATTATCGAGCATCTGCGGCAACGCGTGGCTGAAGGCGTATTGGATGGCGAGGTGGTTGCTAAGTTGATCGAGAATGCGGACGTTTATTACGAACTGGCGCAAGGCAATTGATCAATGGCTTAAACCGGCCGCCAAAGCACTGTGCTTGTCCGCGACATATAGGTCTGGGCCTTGTAAAAATATTCGCTCGAAGCCGAAAACACAAAAGCCGAAGGCATCAATACACGCCTCCGGCTTTTAGCGACAGCGAACTAAACCGCTGATTACGCTTGGCGTTGTTTTCTGGTATTAAAGCCCATCAAACCGAGTAAGCCGGAACCCATCAGCCAGGCTGCGGCGGGAACCGGTACTGAGGTAATTGGGCCGCTTCCGCCATTGTTGTCTAGGCAATATTCAACATAGAGCTCTGCCGCTTTGAAAAAATAATCTTTGCTACCAGAATCCTTCACGCCCAATACGGCCGTCAATGAGGCGAAGCCGGTTTTGGAAAGAAAATCGCTAACATCCAAACTAATATATTGTTTGTAGCCATCGACTTCGGTCCAGCTTGTGGAAACGTTGGAGCCGTTAATCGATGTAATACGGGCGTATTCCTTTCTATCTTTTATCAGGCCATTTGAGTTGGAATCGTCCGCCGATGTTGAGTCATCGCGCAACCATATTTTCAGTAGAGCGTTATTGATAAAGGTGGTGTCCAGCTGATAGTCGAAGTTAAGGGTGTAGCTATTATTGCTGGTATCGCTATCTGCTTTCGAAATTAGCATGCCGCTGCTGCCGCCGGATAAAGTCAGACTCAATGTTTCTAAATCGCAAGACGCTTGGTTGCCGCAGCCACCGTGTCTGGAATCGTTGTCGTGTTCATGTTCAAAACCATTTGACGCAAAGGCGGAGGGAGTGAGCAGGGCCGAAGATAATAGAATGGAAGCAGTCAATAGCGTTTTCATGGCAAGTACCCAGAAGTAATGAATGGAAATTTATCGGAGGCGATTGGACGCAGAACAGGATGTGTGCGGCAAATCAGCTGGTGATCAGTGTATCCAGGTATGTAACTGTGTTTAATTGTCCGTTCGTGCCATGACAATTTTGTCATGGCGGACGGTTTGGACGGAGAGATTGGATTGCCGAGATAGCTTAAGGGCGGTATGGATTACCACCCTACCGAGTCCGCTGTTGAGCGGGATGAAAACCTAACAGAGCTGAATAGTGGCATCAAAAGAGCGAATTCTTAGCTCAGTTGCTTGTAGTGTAAGCAGTTATGACTAGAGAGTTAATTCAGCGGCTGGAAGTCCGTCAGTCTTGACGTCTGCAATTCGGTAAAGAAATCGACGCTGCCGCGATTACCGCATAGCCGGGTATAATCCGCCGCTATTGTTTGCAACCGCTGTTCGCCATGTCCGAAGACTACTATTTCACCCCCGACCAAGCCGTCGAATCCCTAAAAGTACCGCCGCATTCCATTCAGGCCGAGCAGTCGGTGCTGGGCGGCTTGATGCTGGATAACCAAACCTGGGATTCGGTCGCCGACAAAGTGGTCGAGACAGACTTTTATCGCCGCGATCATCGATTGATTTTCCGTGCTATAGCCCAGTTGGCGGAGAAACAAGATCCGTTCGACGTGGTGACCTTGTCAGAGGTGCTGGAAACGACCGGCGAATTGCAGGATGTGGGCGGTTTGGCATATTTAAGTACGCTGGCGCGAGATACACCCAGCGCAGCGAATATCGTGGCCTATGCCAACATCGTCCGTGATCGCTCGGTTTTGCGGCAACTTATCCACGTCGGCACCGAAATTTCCGATTCGGCATTTACCACCGAGGGCCGGGAAACTGCCGATTTGCTCGAAAATGCCGAACGCAAGGTATTCGAAATCGCCGAACAGCGCCAACGTGGGCAGGGGGGATTCAGCTCTATCAAATCCTTGCTGGCCAAAGCCGTGGATAAAATCGAAACTCTCTACGAACTCGATGGCGACATCACCGGCGCCAGCACCGGCTTCACCGATCTGGACGAAAAAACCTCCGGTTTGCAACCCGCCGATTTGATTATCGTCGCCGGCCGGCCATCGATGGGTAAAACCACGATTGCGATGAATATGGCCGAAAACGTGGCGCTGAAAAGCGGCATGCCGGTGGCGGTGTTCAGTATGGAGATGCCGGGCGAATCATTGGCGATGCGGATGATGTCGTCGCTGGGCCGCATTGATCAACACAAGGTACGCACAGGTAAGCTGGACGACGACGATTGGCCGCGTTTGACTTCGGCGATCAACTTGCTGGCGGAAACCAAGATGTTTATCGACGACACGCCAGCCTTGACGCCGACCGAAGTGCGTTCGCGCGCCCGCCGTTTGACCCGCGAACACGGTCAGCTGGGCTTGATCGTGCTGGACTATTTGCAGTTGATGCAATCGCCGGCCAGCGGCGATAACCGGGTGCAACAGATTTCCGATATTTCCCGCGGCTTGAAGGCGCTGGCAAAAGAGCTCAATGTACCGGTGATTGCACTGTCTCAGCTCAATCGTAATCTGGAGCAACGCCCCAACAAGCGGCCGGTGATGTCCGATCTGCGTGAGTCCGGCGCGATCGAGCAGGACGCCGATTTGATCATCTTTGTTTATAGGGACGAGGTCTATCACGAAGACAGCCCGGACAAAGGCATCGCCGAGGTGATTATCGGCAAGCAGCGGAACGGCCCTTTGGGGACGGTGCGGCTGACTTTCCTGGGCCAATACACCCGCTTCGAAAACTTTGCCGGCGTCTATAACGGCCCCGAGGATTACGAATGACGCCTGCGGCTTTTGTGCATCTGGATTTGGACGCCGTGCGCCACAATTTGGCGCAAGTGAAGCGTTACGCGCCGGACAAAAAAATCATGGCGGTGATCAAGGCCAACGGCTACGGCCACGGCATGACGCTGGTAGCCACCGCTTTGGACTTGGCGGACGGCTTTGCCGTCGCCAGGGTGGACGAGGGCGTCAGGCTGCGGCAAGCCGGATTTAAACAATCCATCACCGTGTTGCAAGGCTTTGTCTGCGTCGATGAGTTGTGGCAGTTGTTGAAATATCAATTGGCGGCGGTGATCCACACTCCCCAGCAAATCGCTATTTTGCAACAGCAAGCCGACTCCGAAGGCAAGCTTGCCGTCTGGCTGAAAATGGATACTGGCATGAACCGCCTGGGTTTTAAGGGCGCGGACTTCAGCGCTGCTTATCAGCAGTTATTGGGCTGCGCGCTAGTCGAGCAACCGATCAATCTGATCACCCATTTTGCCAACGCAGACGACTTGCTGGACGACAAAACCCGCCGGCAAATCGATTTGTTCAACGACGCGGTCAAAGACTACCCCGGCGTGTGCAGCATCGCCAATTCCGCGGGCATTATCGGCTGGCCGAATGTCCGCTTCGGCGCCGCTCAGGATCGCAGTAGCGATTGGGTTAGGCCGGGGTTGATGCTCTATGGCTGTTCGCCGTTTGCCGGCAAGACCGGGGCGGATTTTGGTTTGAAGCCGGTGATGAGTTTGCATTCACGGTTGATCGCGGTCAAGGATGTCGCCGCCGGCGAAACGGTCGGTTACAGCGGCACCTGGCAATGCAAAACTGCGACTCGGCTGGGTGTGATTTCCATCGGCTACGGCGACGGTTACCACCGCCACACCAAGAGCGGCGCGCCGGTGTTGGTAAACGGCCAACGAGTGCCGTTAATCGGCCGGGTATCCATGGACATGATCACCGTCGATCTTAACGAACAACCGGCTGCGCAACCCGGCGACCCCGTGACCTTGTGGGGCGACGGCTTGCCGGTCGAAGAAATCGCCCGCTATGCGGAAACCATCCCCTACACCTTGCTGTGCGGGATTACGCAGCGGGTGCAGGTCATCGAGCAGGGCACGGAATAAGTGCGAAGGTTCCTTAATCCTTAATCATCGAGCTTTTTTGGGCTATTCAGCTTTTAACTCGAGTATCCGGATATGGGCGATCACTAATCGGTGCGAGTTCGTTTCTTCCATGTTCTGCAAAGAGCGGATAAAAATGGCTTAATTGACTTACCGGTAATTTTTTCTTAGTGCCAGAAAACCGGCTATGCCGGAAACAAACAAAAACAGTGCTGATGGAATTGGAACAGGCGATGCTAATAAAAGACCCTGGCCATTTCCCAGTCTTCCCCAGGTCACATCCTTTGCTGTTAAGTAAGTTGGAATTAAATCAACAGCCGATACAGTATCGGGCAAGTTCCGCAAAGCTATTTGCATAAACGACGGAAGCACGGATTGTGCGTAGGAATATTGCATTCCAAAAATAATGTTGCTTGCACTCCAAGGATTGATGTTATACGCAACACCAGAATATGGCGTAATGCTAGAATACCAAGATGATGAGGGATTTTCAGAAGCGAAATAACTTACTCTAGATAAGAAAAAATTAGCTTCTGTTGGGTCTGAAAAATCTTGTCTTTTTATATAAGCAATTTCAGGCAAAAACTCAAAATACAACTGTTCAAACATTCCATTTGGGTTCGACAGAGAGATATCTATGTTAATAGAGTTACTAGATACGTCAGTTATTGTTACTGCAGCAAATGGTGTATTTAAGTTTTCTATATCATGGTCTGTCGCGTAGATCGATGGGGCGTTTTTGAAAAAAGAATAAGAAAAAGTGCTTCCTGAACAAATACTACTAAAACTAAATAAAGAAATAAGAAATACAAAAATTGATAACTTCCTCATGATGTTTTTTCCCTGTAGGTAAAGTTGTGTATTGATTAAAACGCTATAGCCGAAAACTTCAAATCGGGTTATCCGGCCTTATGTTGGCGGAACACATTTCAGGTGCCGATTACCACAAATTATTGCAAGCCCAAAACGAGCCCACTTTATCAAAGTTATACCCCCACTTCCACTTCGTACCCCGAGTATTTGCGGATATTGATCACGCCGTTGTCGAAGATCAAATACTGGCCTTTGATGCCTTCCAAGATGCCGGACACCAGTGGTTCTTTGTCGAAATTAAACGATTTTACCTTGCTGGGGTATTGCAGCACCGGATAGTCCAGCGTCAGGGATTCGGCATCGCTGAGCAATTGCGGCGGGCTGTCGGGAAATTGCGCGGCGATGCCTTGCAACTGATCCGCGCATTCTTTCAGCAATTGATCGCGGATTACAGCCAGATCCAAGGGCACGGTGTTGTTTTTCAACATTTGTTGCCAGCTGGTTTTATCGCTGACATGTTGCGCCAAGGTGACTTCGATCAATCCCGACAGATGGCGGGAAACGACCTTAAAAATGGGTAAGGCTTGCACCGCGCCTTGATCGATCCAGCGGGTTGGGGTTTGCGATTGGCGGGTGATGCCGACCTTAATTCCGGAAGAGTTCGCCAGATAAACAATATGCGGTTGAAAGCAAAACTCCTCGCCCCAACTGGGTTCGCGGCAAGTACCGGCAGCGTAGTGGCAGGTTTCCGGTTTCATGATGCACATATCGCATTGCGCCAGCTTGATGAAACAGGGGTAGCAGTAGCCTTGATTGAAGCTTTTATTGGTTTTTTTCGCGCAATGGACGCAAAAAATCTGGCCGGTGTAGCGTAGCGACAGTTGTTTGCCCAGCAGCGGGTTCAATTCGATTGCTTGTGCGCCGACCGGCAAGCGGTATTGCACTGGCTCGGCCAACGCGCTGGTCATTTTTTGCAGACTGCCTAACACTTGATTTAATCCCGATAGCTTAATAACGGCGGCTATAATGACAGCGTTTCCAGCGTACTCAAAGAGGATTCGATGTCATTCATGCAAGTTGCTGCTGGTGGCAATATTCCGTTTGAAATAAATGTGGTGGTCGAGATTCCCGCCTTCAGCGATCCGGTCAAATACGAGGTGGATAAACATACCGGCGCTCTAACAGTGGACCGCTTCATGGGCACCGCCATGCAATATCCCTGCAATTATGGGTACATCCCGCAAACTTTGTCCGAAGACGGCGATCCGGTGGACGTGATGATCATCACGCCGGCACCTTTACTAAGTGGTTGCGTGATCAATTGTCGGCCGGTAGGGGTGTTGAAAATGATAGACGAAGCCGGCCCTGATCCTAAGCTGTTGGCGGTACCCGTGCCGCGCTTGACGCCGTTTTACAATCACGTCACCGATTACAAAGATTTGCAACCGGACAAGTTGGCCAAGATCACCCACTTTTTTCAACACTACAAAGACCTGGAGGAAGGCAAATGGGTCTGCGTGGAGGGGTGGGGCGGTATTGAAGATGCGCGGCAGGAAATTCTGGCTAGCGTCGGCCGCTACAAAACGTCGCATAGCAGCCGTCGCTAATCCTATTTTCCAAGGTTATTCAATTTCTTGCGAGAGTTTCAGTTTTTTCGCGCGGTACATCGCGCTATCGGCTCGGTTTAGTAAATCGATGCTACTTTGGCCGTCGTGATGATAGATGGCCGCGCCTATGCTGGCGCTGATAGCAACCGGTTTGCCATTAATGCTGCAAGCTTCTGCCAATTGCGACTGAATTTTTTCTATCACTGCCGCTACGCTACGATCAGCATCGACTTCGCCCAACAACACCAAAAATTCGTCTCCGCCATAACGGCAAGCGGTGTCGCCACAGCGAAGACAAGCTGACAAGCGTCCCGCCACTTCTTTGAGTAATTGGTCGCCGGCCGCGTGGCCGAGTTCGTCGTTGATGTTTTTGAATTCGTCCAGATCGATAAACAATAGCGCGACCGGCCGTTGCTGACGATCCGCTTGGGCCATGGCCTGTTGCAGTCTATCAAGCAGTAAAACTCGATTGGGGAGGCCGGTTAACTCGTCGTGATGTGCGCAATGCAAGGCTTGTCTGTAGTTCTCGTCACTTTCCAGCAGTTGCTTTTCCAAGGTTTTGCGTGTCGCGGCAAGCGATTCGATTTGTCGGCGGGCATCGGCCAACTGCTGTTGACTAATCGCCAAGGCGCGCTCCAATCCGGCAATCTCCGCACGGGATTGCTCTAACTGACAGCATTCGCTGTTGCTTTCGCATTCTGGAGTTTGGCTGAGCCAGCGTTGGGCGACAACCGATGAAATAAGGCTTTGCTTCTGGGGCTGGTGTCTGATTCGGCTATTCATCACAGCACCTCCATTAGGGCAGTTGCTGAATTGATGGCAGTCAACGCCGCGATGAATAAAATCGAATTATCAACTTTCATGACAATAACCTGTATGAATTGAGTGGCCGGAAAGCTCGTTAACCGAGGTTTGTTGGCTTAATAAGATCAATTCTTATGCCAGGACTTGTGATCTTGAAAGTATTGCTAAGTAACTGCCTGTTGTTTAAGGAGTTTAGGAGGAATGAAAAGATGGAAGAGGAGCTGGATAATGCGAGGTGTTGGGGCTAAGTGCGGACGGTATTTCGTCAATATTACGAAATACCGTGTTTCTAAGCTTGGGTAGATCAGGAGTATTGGTTATAACTTAGGTTTTCTGTTCAATAACAAGGTTTTTTTGCAGTTCCTGCGGCGGTACCGGATGGGTCGGTTTTTGATACGCCGCCAGAATTTGCTTCACATAATTGCGGGTCTCTTGATACGGGGGGATGCCTTGATAGCGCTCTACCGCACCTTCGCCGGCATTATAGGCCGCCAGTACTAAATCGACTTTGCCTTCGAAATGCCTTAGCAGCCAATGCAGATAGGCGGTGCCGCCTTTTATATTTTGAATCGGATTCCAACTGTCTTTTACCCCGAAGCGTTCGGCGGTTGCCGGTATCAGCTGCATCAGGCCTTGGGCATTTTTGCCGGACAGTGCGCTGGGGTTGAAAGCCGATTCGGCTTGAATTACCGCCATGATCAGTTGTGGATCGATACTGTAAATCGGCGCAATCTCTTTAACCCAGGCTTCGACCAGTTCGCGCTTAGGATTGGGTTCGGCAACCAGTTTAACTTCGGGTTCCGGTGCCTGCGGTTGGCATGCTGGGTCTTCACTGGGGGTGACATCGCCAAAACGGATCAGCATTTGTTGCGCATGCGTGTCGCCATGCTCTGCGGCCAATTTAAACCAATGACTGGCTAGCGGAATGCTACGGGTTAGGCCGCGGCCGTTGAAGTACATAAATCCGATGCTGTAAGCTGATTCGGCATCGCCTTGCAGTGCGGCCTTGCAGTACATATCAAATGCTTGATGGTAATCTTGTTTGACTGTGCGGCCGTGTTCGAAATCGGCAGCGGTCTTGCGGATTTGTTCCAGATTAACTGGTGCAGCATCCTGGGCGTTGCCGATTTGGGCGGCGAAACCTAAGCACAGGGCAAGTAGCGATTGGCGTTTCAAGTTCATAAAATTCTCGTTCTGTATTGCTGAGACTAGGCTCTTCTAAACCCGGCCGGAAAAGGATTGAAGCGTCAATCCTCCAAGCTTCCAGCTACCGTATACATT
>Ga0123390_1028993_pt1 | contig 24751 bp, 19 predicted proteins | sample T3HHNO3metaT_FD_89918 | JGI IMG/M metagenome (GOLD analysis project Ga0123390, IMG submission 89918) | Methane-oxidizing artificial microbial communities from Washington, USA to study methane cycling - T3-HHNO3 metaT (Metagenome... | ecosystem: Engineered > Modeled > Simulated communities... | reverse complement strand
CGCCGATAAAGGGGGCAGCCCAGATGTTTAGCGCTTTTGCAATAGTCGGGCTACGAAAAAAGACCGCTGCAAAAGCGAAAAAATGAAATGTCAGCAACACTCCAATCCAATCGGGCATTTTGCCGGATGGCAAACCGCGTAAGACGGGCCGCAACAAATAATTAACCGATATACCGATACCGTGCAACAAGCCCCAGATCAAAAAGGTCCAATTCGCACCATGCCATAAACCGCTTAACAGCATGGTGATCAATATATTACGGACGGCCTTGAACCGTCCGTGCCGGTAGCCGCCGAGCGGTTGAAAAAGATAGTCACGAAACCAGAATGAAAGCGTAATATGCCATCGAGTCCATAAGTCGCTAAGCGAACGCGCGGCGTACGGGCGGCGGAAATTATTAGGCAGATGAATTCCTATCGCGAGCGCAAGTCCAATTGCCATGTCCGTATATCCGCTGAAGTCGCAATATATTTGAACCGAGAAACCGTAAATTGCCAACAGCGCATCCGGCGCACCAAGCGTTCCATTCTGTTTATAAACATCATCGACCGCAAAACCTACTTGATCGGCAAAAACCAGTTTTTTTACCAAACCGAGCGAAAAGATTGTAAGTGGCACCGCAAACCGGCGTAACGTGGCGATTCGCTGCCGCTCGAGTTGCGGCAACAATTCGGCAGGGCGCAGAATCGGCCCGGCAATCAGGTGCGGAAAAAACAAGACGTAGGCAAGTACCGTCGATAGGGAGGATGTCGCCTGAAACCGACCTTTGTAGATATCGATGACATAGGCTGCGAGGGTAAAAGTGACGAAAGACAAGCCAAGCGGCAATGGCAAATTGAGCAAATTGTCGTGCATATCAACAAACGGTCCGATCAGTTCCCTAAAGAAAAAATCAGTGTACTTGTAGAAAACGAGCGGCAAAAATAAACCGATGACGGTTGTAACCGCCAGGCGTTTGCGTGCGACTGGATTGACCGCGCCATTCATACAAATTACGCCCAAGTAGGCGATCGCCGTCAATAAGTATGGCAGCCATATGTATTCGATTCGCCACCATCCATAAAAAATCGTGCTGCCAAGAATGATCAGGTAAATTCTAAATTGCTTGGGAATGACGAAGTGGAGCAGGAAGTAAACGGAAAAAAATACAAAAAACACCGGCGAACTAAATAGCATTCCTTATCCTGTTTACTTGTTGACTGAGGCGTTGCCTGATTGGGAAAGCATTGGCTGGATTGCCTCGGCCATTAGTCGGTGGCCGAGTGCGTTGGGGTGCGGATCGGTCGGCGTCGCCCAGATATCTTTCTGAGGCACACCTTTCATTGTGGGCAGTTGGTCGCAATAAGTGTATCCATACTCGGCGGATACTTGCTTCATGATGTCATGGACAAACCCGAATTTGTAGTCAACTAAGTTGTATGTGATGGGCGTCATGGCCAGATATATACGAATATTGTTCGCTTTGGCATACTCCGAAAGCTGCTTGAGCTTTTCTTTCATTTTGAGCATGCCGGGCGCCTCTGGCTGATAGACGTCGCGATAGTACTGAACCATCGATTGTTCTCCATTCTTATCGAAGAACCGGTGATAAACGCCCCATAAGATCACCGCCAGTTGACTGTGACGTAACAGCAAATTATCTCCGCCAGCAGGTAGATCTTCGGCGTCGCGCAGACAATAATGCACGACGATATCGGTCGGCTTCAGATCGGCAAGTTCATCAAAAAAACGGGAAACGTAGCGCTCCGTGTTGTAGTTGCCGACTCCGGCGTTAAGCACTTGCACAGGCTGTTTGTCGATAGCGTTCAGCGCCTTCTCAAGCCTAACTTCAAGGGTATCCTGTTCAGGAACACCCCAGCCAAACGTGATGGAGGCGCCGAGAAAGAGGATTCTTCGTCCGCCAGGCGGTAAAGGGGAAAGCTGACCACCGCGCAATCCATGCTCGTTAAGGCGAATTTCGACATTTTGCAATATCGCGGATTTCGACTTAACGTGATCGAAATCAAGCATAGGCTCGGAACGGCGGATTTTTAGCTCTTTGCCGTAGCGCCACATCTCGATATCGTAGTTGGTCATCGAGCTGTTTTTTACGCGCAAGAGGCCTTCTGCGAGACCTAGTGAGATTACCAACGAAATACAGACTAAAGCAATTGAGTGAAATTTTTTATTGGTTTGCCGCATAAAAACTTTTGAGAGAATTTGAATATAAATCCGGGCATCCCAATTTCAAAAATCTTCGTTGTACTTGGCGTCCCGCATGCAGTTATATATAGATTGTGTTCCGCCGAAGCTTGTAGTTTGAGCGCCTTTATTATCGAGAGAATTTATTAATGCCATAACCTGCTGCTTTTACCGTAATTCGCCGGCCGCCTTTAAATTGACCACTATCGAGCGGCGCAATTAATCCAGCTCAAAGGCAGGGCTGTCATTTATTTTCAGGCGGGCATCCTGTTTTTCTTTGTACAGAATGTAGTTCTCAATAACCAGCAATTCGATCTCCGAGCCCATGAAACAACGAAAAGCATCTTCGGGACTGCAAACAATAGGTTCTCCACGAACATTAAAACTGGTGTTAACGAGAACAGGGCAACCGGTCCGTGCTTTGAACGAGGATAGGAGTTCATGAAACCTCGGATTGGTTTCTCTATCCACGGATTGTATTCTTGCGGAATAGTCGACATGGGTCACGGCCGGTATTTCGGAGCGTTGTACATTAAGCTTATCGATTCCAAATAGCGCTGACTCCTGTTCCGTTATTTTTCTGCGCTTATTTTCGGCTACATTTGCAACGAAAAGCATATATGGGCTATCACAATCAAGCTCAAACCAATCAACCATATCTTCTCGTAATATTGCCGGCGCAAAAGGACGGAAGCTCTCGCGATACTTGACTTTGAGGTTTAACGTTTTCTGCATCACTGGATTGCGAGGATCTCCGAGTATAGAACGGGCCCCGAGCGCGCGAGGGCCAAACTCCATACGCCCTTGAAACCATCCCACGGCTTTTCCCGCTACCAAAGCATCTACGGTGGCCTGAATCAAATCGGAGTCATCTAATTTTTCAAAGCCAGCGCCAGCATTGACGAGTTGCCGTTCAATCTCACTATTGCTGTAACTCGGCCCAAGGTAGCCGCCCGACATCGCATCACGCCCGTTTGTTCGGCGCGGCTTGTTAAGGTGTGTGTAATAAGCAGCCAATGCCGCGCCAACAGCGCCGCCGGCATCGCCGGCGGCCGGTTGAATCCAAATTTTTTCAAATTTACCGTCGCGCAAGATTCTGCCGTTAGCCACGCAATTTAGAGCCACACCACCGGCAAGACAAAGATTTTTGCTGCTGTTTTCACTGGAAAGGCTACGCGTCAAGCGAAGCACTATTTCTTCGGTAACCCATTGAATAGATGCCGCAATATCCATGTGCTTTTGCGTCAATGGCTGATCCGGATTTCGAGGCGGCTCACCAAAAAGCTTGTAGAATTTCTTGTTGGTCATCTTGAGGCCGGTGCAATAATCAAAATATTGCATATCCAGCCGAAAACTACCGTCAGCCTTCAGATCAATGAGTTTATCCAGAATAACGTCGGCATATTTTGCTTCTCCGTAGGGAGCCAACCCCATCACCTTGTATTCACCTGAATTAACTTTAAAACCAAGATAATAGGTAAACGCTGAATATAAAAGGCCAATAGAATGAGGAAAATGCATCTCTTTCGCCGTCTCCAAGCGATTCTCGCATCCGATCGATACTGAAGTCGTTGTCCATTCGCCAACGCCATCCATTGTTAGCACAACGGCTTCCTCGAATGGTGAAGCAAAAAAAGCCGAGGCGGCGTGACTTTGATGATGTTCAGCAAATAACAAACGGCTTTCTATACTCGGATCTGCACCCAGCTTTTTCAACTCATCCCGCAATACTAACTTTTGAAAGAGCTTTTCTTTCAGCCAAATCGGCATTGCCGTTAAAAATGATTGAAAACCACGCGGAGCAAAGGCAATATAGGTTTCAAGAAGTCGTTCGAATTTTAAAAAAGGCTTGTCGTAAAATACAACATACTCAATTTGATCCAGCTTTTTACCAGCCGCATTCAGGCAATATTCAATCGCGTTTTTAGGAAAACCCGCATCGTGTTTTTTGCGCGTAAAACGTTCTTCTTGCGCGGCGGCGATTATTTGCCCATCTACAATCAGACAGGCCGCACTATCGTGATAAAACGCCGAGATACCTAATATGTTCACGGGTATTTCGGCAAATTTCAAAATATGGCGTAAATAAATGGCGCTATTGCGGAGCCTTGGCTTAAAACAACCAAACCGCCGACCAAGGCTAGCACGAATATGATTGGCAATAGCCAATACTTCTTTCGCATGGATAGGAAAACCCAAAGTTCTCGCAAGGTATTCAGCATCGCTAATTCCACATTAAAATTGATTTTTCATATTTTGTTGTTTAACCACAACAAGCGGTGTATTTTGCCAATAGGTTGACGATTTGCGATCAACTTTCAGCTTAAGTAAATCTTTTTTGAGGAAGCGCATTAATAGCCCAACCGGCAGAATAGTTAATAAGAAAACGACGCCCATTATGATGGGATTAATTAAATAAGATAAAACGAGGCCGAAACGATGCCAAAGATTGTTAAGAGGTCGTAGTGGTGCTACCCAAAAATATGCAAGGATAAGCAAAACTGCAGCAAAGAATAACCATATCATCCACCAATGATCGTGCAAGTCATGGGATTGATATAACCTCAAAAAACCTATAATGCAAAATATGGCAGCAAAAGTTATTCCAAATCCGCGTTCACTTGGTTTTTGTGCATTCTCTTCTTGGCGCGAGTTTTCAAGCACGTAGCCTGATCGTTTATAAGTGGATTTTCTCATAGATTTTGATACTACCGGCACTGGCCGATACGGCGTTTAACCATTGGCAAAAAGTGGTCGATAACACTGCGGAACAACGCTATCCCATTGCTCGACGCCTCATCCAAATAGCGTGAAGGATGCTAATCAACACCCCGACTCCCGCATCCATCGCGACGATGACCGCCAAACTTTTTTCCTGCTTATTATTTGGTTGGCCAGATAGGCAATACAAAAAAGCACGCCAGGAACAAGAAAATCGAGTGCGACACTCAAACCATAGATGAACTCAAGAGCGGCCAATTCAAAACCGGATGAATTTTGTTCGTTAGCCTGTTGTATTGAAAGAATATAAGCTATTCTCTACGGTATGTTTTGTTATCTATTCAGACCAGGATGATAAAACAATGCATCTCGCAATATGGATTTTAATAAAACAAGAGCGCTCTTATATTTTCCTAGCACCCCAGGATGGGCTCGGCTTCCTTGTACACCTATCCTAGGAGGTTCAGAAGAAGAAATTTCCGTTATCTTCAAACCGTACCTCGCACCACGGGTTAATAACATTATTTCCGAAAACTCACTCTTGAATTTATCTATTTCCAATGCATATAGATGAGACTTTTTGAATGCTTTGTACATCACGAGCCCATCTGTGTATTTTGTTGAGAACAGTATATTAATAAGATGGGTAAAAAACTTATTGGCAATTCCCGATGCGAAATCGTCATCTTCCGAAATTGCATCGCCTTTGTATCTCGATGCTACAACTATATCATAACCGTCGTTTATCTTTTCAATTAGCCTTGGAATATCCTCCGGAATAGAGTTGCCGTCCGGCGAAAACGGAATAATGACATCACCTTTAGCCAATTCAAACGCCTCCCAAAAAGCAGCTTTGACTCCTTTTGATTCTTGGTTAACGACGTTATATCCTTTAGAAACAAGGTATTCTTTTGAGCCATCATCAGAACTGCCATCAAGAATCAATATCTCGTCACACCAACTTTTGTCAATACGCGGCATTATAACCTTTAATGCATCTATTTCATTTTTTACAGGAATAAAAAGCGTTGTTATAAATTTTAATTTCGAATTATCCATTTTATTCTTCAAATAAACAGCCGCATTATACCGCAGCTTGTCACTCGTTTTTTTTGATTTTTAATAAAATCCAACAACAATATGCTGTCAAATAATTTTTTTAAAATTATATAGACCAATACAATGGCGAGTTATAGCATAAACAACCCCATCTTGACTAACGCGCACATTAATAACAATCCTATCATTTAAATTGGTACTTCTACTTTAACGGAATAAATAGCGCCACGAGACTTTAGTTATATCAAAACTCCCTTGAAACTTCTGCCGGCAAGAAAAATATCGCTATTTGGGATGCTGATGCGCCATCTTATAATTGATCGATATTTATCTTTTTCATAAGTAAGCTCATGACTATTAATCAGGTGTCCAAACGTTCTAATAAACTCCAATATTCTATCAAATCATGCGGAAACAGATGCTTTGCGAGAAAAGATTGGCGCATGCTTTCATATCGCGTTAAACAATCTTGATAGGCATGGGGCCAATTATTCACCACCCGCCTTAATTCATCTTCCCACCCTGCTTCATGCAACTGAATACAGCATTCAGCAATACAGGATTGGTCTTGAGTTCCAATCGAAACCGTCGCCCGGCCGCAACGCAACGCGGCAATGATGCGCATCAGTGAAAGCCAACGCCAGTTGGGTCGCTGGGGAATATTCAACACGACACGCGCTGACTCGTTGAGTCGGTCTCGCCCCTTTCTCGGTAGAAATTTTGACGTTTGCGCCAACACAAAACGTTCAGCAATAGCCCGTAGCGTTTGATCCCGAAACGCAGTAAGTGCGCCGGAAAAAACAACTTCGTGCATCGGCTCCTGATTCGTTAAGTCAACACTCAATAATTCGGGAAACGGTAGGGTTCTGACTGTAAGGCCGGGAAACATACTCCCTGACCCAATTAATTCGGGCAGATCTCCCAACACAAAAACAGCCCGGAAATAGGGCACGCAATCCATGAGATTCTTAATTCTCGAAACTTGAGTTGCCGGGTGCATGTAATCATTATTGTTCCATAATCGGTCGCCATGGATGAACAATTCGTCCCCAACCAGATCAAGGTGCTCGGTCATGATAACGGCTACTCGCTTACCGGTGCGTTCGCAATAATCGATGAGCGTCCTGCTGGTCATTTCCGAAAAATTCTCGATGACCACGTTTAGTGCAGTATCCTTTGGGTTACGCCCCATTGTTACGGGATAACCATGCTGCTGCATTATCAGAAAAAAGAACTCAATCTGATCGCTAATCATTTGCACGGGGTGGTTATATACCCACAGATGAACAGGGTGTCTAGCGGGCCTCCCGATCACAATATGCTCCGCTCTACCACTGCTCTAACCTCATTTACCGAACTGCCTGAAAATATTTGACTATAACCGTTATCAAGAACTCGCTGTAGGTTAAACGCGCCGTCACATTGGGGTATGGCAAAAAACCTGTCGCTACAACGGATGATATTGAAACCATACATCCCCTCCTCAACTAATTCCACGTTGTGGATTTGGTCTACGCGGACGGGTAAACTATCGATTCTTTTTAACAGGTCTCTCAGATTGTCCCCCGTCACGCAAAAGCTATAACCACCTTTGTCCACCCGAGCTGAAGAGAATTCACCTTCACTCATCGGAATGGCATAAAAGCGCTTCCCACTGCGAATGACGTTCAATCCGCGAACATCATGCATCACTAGCCTAACTCCTTCATCTATCAAACCGACATCGGACGAAGAGGCCAAATTCACGGTGAATTGGCGCCTCCACGCTCTCAACAATCTAAGCATTTGAGAAGCAACCAGATACAGACGCGGATAGGGCGTTAAATACTTTGCAATAATCTTGACGATCCGTCTTGTGATCGACATACCATTATCCTCAATCGAACATCCGATGTAACAGCCATTGAGACCTTTAAGGCTGTTTGAGAAACTCAATGAAGGAGCCGCACTATCTACAAACTCGGCAATTGGAGACCAGTCGTGTAAGTTCATGATCTGGGAATGGGGTGTCGCCACAAAATAGCCACCTATTTCGAATACTCTCCCTCTTCCCGCTTGAAGCCGTGGCACCGGTTGCGGCACACTGGAAATTATTTTCGGCCAATCATCGTCACAGATTAAACATGTATTGAAATGTTCGCCCTGTTCTTCAAGAGCATTACTAGAACACGCTGATCGTTTATAATCAAAATAGATCGTTCGAACCTTACTCCAGAAATCTTCACTGAAAGCGCGCCCCGAAAATTCGACTTGAGCTTTATTGTAAGCCCTTAAACTCAACGATTCGTACTTGTTGGGATGATTAAGCAAATCACTAACCCTGCAAAACATTTGTTCTACGAGCGAATCCTCCAAATCAAGATTACGAGCATATCGATCAGTCATAACTCCGGATTCGGGGTCTCGCCGCCAATTGTTGGCATAGACGCCAGACAAAACTATCCCATCATTTCCGTCTACGACATAGCGGTTGGTCCCAATCGTATCGGAGACAATCGGTACGGCTCCCGCCGCCATAGCCTGCATGATTGAAACAGAATGTAGGGAAGCACTTGGAAGCAGCAAAAAATGTGCGGCGCGCATAAGTTCGTCAAGCTCGCCCGCCGTCAGATAACTCTCAATCCAGATGATGCTGCGGCCTTCGTGATAGCTCAACCAGTCTAAATCGACCCCATATTCCCACAACATCGCATTCGAAGGCCGGCCACAACGCATAATCAATCGCTCGTTTCCAGACTCGGCACATAGTGCCTGCCAAAAACGCAACACAAGATGTCCGCCACGTAGGAAAAAGTTGTCTGGGTTTTGATGCGCGGAATTGATGAACAAAAACCTAGCTGCCGCGAGCCCTTTTTTGGATTGCCTATCTCCGCCCGATACGCCAATGAATCCAATGCGCGATAAATGAAGCTTGGCATCAATGATCGGCGACGCAAAAAAACAGCTCAAATCCGTGATTGTCTCCGGTAAATGAGAGAAAATTCCAAGACACAGCGGATTTTCGAATATTCGCTTGTAATAAGCTCGTACCTGTTCTTGCGATTCCATGCTCCCGGTTCCTTGATGCGCAAATGGAAAAAAAACCGGCGCAAACGATTCGCAATGAAATACAAAAGGGCGGCACAAACTCGGAAACGGCGCGGTGTGATGAACTTCAATCTCACCGGGTAATAAACGGGTTAAAGCCTGATTGGCGGGCCAATAATGCGCAAAGTAATCCTTCTCGATAGGCGACAAGGAAACGTTTTCCAACTTAGCGGCATCCTTCGCAACTTCCGCGAGCAGGGATTCTCTGAACGCATTGTCACCGCGCAAAGATTGCGATAACTCGACATTGTCCCATGCCGCGATATTCAACCAGTCGGGCTTCTCTTCGAACAACGCCCGGTAGAGGGGATGAAAGCCATTCAGCGGTATGTAGTGTGTCAGGCTCCAGGGAATTGCGACGTTTAGTATCTGTTCGCTCATCGGGGGTTCCTCCGAAACAAACGCGATAGGAAACTCGCGTTACGAATGTCGAGCTTATTATTCAAGACCATAATTTGTTCTTCTTGTTTTTGTAGTTCACCTTGCAAGACCGCGTGCTGTTGAATAATGCTAGTTAAAGTATTCTGCAAACCTTTGACCACGGAGTCCTCAATTTGCAGGCTCAAAGCCTGTAGAGAACCTTCGATTTTTTCTCCGTATAAACGGGCCATATCATAAACGTTCTGTAACTGTTCCGATTGCGTTTGGATCGAACGCGTGCAGTCGTCTAGCTGAGCTTGCAACCCGGAGATATTTCCGTTGGCATTATTCGTCAGGCGAACCGCCGTCGAGATACCATCTATATCATCCATCAGAGTATCGACATCCCTTGCCATTAGAATAGCGTCCGGCGTGTAAAGGGACAGCAAGGTCTGTAAATTTTGCGCCAAATCGATCATGCCAACGGACTGACGCAAAGCGAAATAACGTCCCTTCCAGGCAACCAAATTGAAGCCTTTATACGTGTCAAAGAGACAAGGCTCTTCGGATTCCATCCAATAGGCCGGGGAAACGTTGTTCGTAGTGTTGGAATGCAACTCGAATCCCGTTTGGTTAAGCTGCGCCAATTGCCGGTCATAAGCCTTACGGCCAATCAATAATACGGACTTTAATTCGGCAAGCGTCGCTGCCGAAGGCAAGCGCGCAAGTTGCTGGGCCGTGCATTCGTCCAGAGCGATGACACCCGCCGAAAGAGGGGCGGCATAAAAACGGTGGGCATAGCGGACAAGGTTGCAACCCATGAAGTCTTGTTCCACGGTTAAAGGCATCTCGTTGAAGTCCTTGGCCGAATACCGCAACGGACGTGATTGGAATTCAGCAACCCGGCGAGGAATCAACGAGTCTCCCCTTACCGTGTAGCCGAAGCCGGAAAGAACATCAGCGCATCGATCAGCTAATTCGTCGATCAGGTTTGAAGGCAATTGCGAAAGATAGCCACCAATTCGGCCTTCACGAAAGGTCGCCGAATTCTGATTGAAGACCTGAGCCGCAATGTCTTTGGTAATACCGTCCGCCTGAAGTTTTAACTGTATAGCCCAAATCGATTTAAGTTGAGCGCGTGCCGAACCGCCGCCAGCTCCGCCCACCAGCTCCTCGAAAGCGATCGGGATGACATTAGGAAAATTCAGCCATGGCAGAAAACCGCCCACACGCTGCCTTAAGGAGCCCAACAACCATTCGTCGTCTACTAATTGCCGCACCCGATGTTCAAAATCCTTGCCGGAAAAATAGCCCGCAAAAACCGTTTTACCTTCGCGATGGTAGTAATGCGCCTCAGAGACCAGAATATCCAACGGGTGCCGGTAGACAAAAAGCACAGGGGTTTGAGTAACCGGATGGTGCCGATTACCAAATGGCGCTCGGCGCACCGAATCGATAAAGAAATCTCGGGCAACCGTATGCGAGTTACTGTATTCGATACAATACCAAGTGCCTGGCTTGGGAAAATCAGGGATTTGGATACCAGCAGCATAACCCAACGCTCGAGCAAACTCGTAGGCCAAATGCGTACCGGCCTTGGGGATAGAGACTATAAACAAGGGTTTGCGACTCATGTGCCAATCACTTTTCGGCGCAAAAATCCGGACCTGTTGCAGATCCAAACATGCCAACAACAGATCCCCAAGTTGCTCGCCCCGAGTTTCTGTAAACAACAACACGCGAGCTTGTTTTAGAACTTCCAGTGGTGGGATATCAGTGTGAGCAATAACCGATACACCTTCGTGAGTAGCATCCCGCACGATGGTATCCGCAAGCTCGCCGTGACCCACAAGATAAACAGGCCCGGTTAATGGCGGATTGTTGCGCAAGGCTTCTGCAAAGGCTGGCGCAGTCGGTTCGATAAATCTAAGTTCGCTGCCGTTTCCTTTCATTCCTTCACCATCAAAATGAGTTCGGAAAAAGAATCTGCAATTCCCGTAAAAGCAATGCCGGAGAGATTCGGCAAGCTAAAATCAACAGGCCCTAGCGCCTGTGGAACCGCATAATACTTGCCTTGAAAAAATACGACATTTGTCGTTCCCAGGCTATCCAACAAAAGTGGCTCCGAATATTTCTTCCCGGTATCGGCATTGGAGCCTCGATCAGCGTTGATGGCAGCAGTCATGGCGGATACAAACACTTCAAGCTCGGCATCGTTAGCGTAAAGCTCTGAAACCACCGACGTTATAGAATCTATCGCCGCCGTATCTAAACCGTCATTTTGCGCCGCGTTAATCCAGATAGCGGCCGCTTCATTAAAAATGCCGCACGCCTCCTCCGCCACATCCGACACTTCCATGACCAAACTTTCGTCGCGGCACGAGGACCGCTCGATGGCCGTATGGGTTCGCCAAGGATATTGGCGAAAACCAAAACGGGAAAAATCGATGTTGGACTTGTTGAAGGCAAATCCAAACAAATCTTCGTCGCCGTAATCACGAAATACTTCGCCCCGCCGAATATAGTCCTCAAGCGTTTGCTGAAATGGCGTGTAAGTGCTTTCGTCTAAAGGCGAGATGGGTCCGTAACCGTAGCGGGCGGCATACGTGTCGATACCGTGGTCGCGCAGAATATCAAGATGAGTATTGGTTATCCAATCCTTCCAACCCTCAACGATGCCATGCCCCCGACGCAGATTGTGCTTATGGGAGCCGGTTAGGTTCACGTGGTCGAGTTTTGCCCATAAGGCTTGCGCCTGAGGTACGCTTGTGTTGTAACCCAATTCGCCCGCAATACCGAGAATGGTCTTCACGGGACTGTCAATTAAGTCTTCCCAGCGCATCAAATAGTAGTTGTGATCTTGCTGAGTGAACTCTTCAAGGTAAGCCTTGAAAGGCGGCAGTAGCGCTTCGAAAAAGTTAAGATCGCTAAGCTTGTACAGAGCGAGGCGTTGTCTTAGAAAGTCGTTATCTTCCTGACAGGGAACAAAACGTTGGATATATTCGCTGGCCAGCGCATTGATCGAAAAACAGGCGGACGTTAACGTTCCCGCGGGATGACGCATTGATGCGAAACGCAAGCCCTTCGGGACATCAAGCGCGCTTAACCAAGCCGCCGGTCCAACGTGCGAATGGACAACCTCGTAATAATTGAGAATTTCGCGGGGATGAGAAGTAATTAAGGTGAAATCCCCGCCGCCACGCAGGCCGATATATTTTCGAAATCGAGCATCGCGAAACTCGGAACCGGCCAACCATTTAGGTCCTCCGGCCAATTGTCGAAAGTTGTAATTGTAAATGAGATCGTGCGACAAACCGCGGCGAATAAACACGTCTTCTATTCGCCGGGAAATCTGGAATCCGGCGGTGTCGCACAGCGCTTTGATGCTAAGCGTACGCCTATCCCGTGCCGGGCCGACAAGTTCAGCAATCACATTGATGAGTAAAGAGAAGCCGCTACGGGGATAACCTACCACCAACGGCCGTGGAGCTACCATTAAGCTACTGCTCATCCAGAATGTCCACAGCCACTAATTCAGCCACGACTTCAAGGTCAACAAAACCGACCGATTGCGGTGTATCCGAAAATTTCAATCGAGCCACTGAGCGTCGTACATCGACAAAACTATCTTGCCCATCGACAAATTCGTTACAACCGAGATTGAGAAAATATTCGCCCCCGGTAAGATGTGCTTGCCAATGAAATTTTAACGCCACATAGCCATCAGGTTCGATTTGAACAAAAGGATGTCCCATCATTGCCAGGTTGGTGCCAAAAACATAAGTTCCTTCAAGCGAAACGATGGCAAAACCGACAGAGAGTTGCACGAACTCGTCACTGACTAATTTGACGATCAGCTCGCAATTGGCATGCGAGGCAATCTCGGGAGGATTCAAATCTCCATCGACCACTAGATCGAAATCGACAATCCGGGCCTTACCGGAGCCCATTCTGGCTTCGTGACGGTTATAGGTAGGCTTGAAAGGGATTTTGTCGGTTTTGTCCGCCCTTTCTACGAAGAGCAAGGCCTTCTTTCGTTTAACGTTGCTATTCTTCGATATGTTTTGAGCCTCTCCAAACAACAACTTTTGATAATGATTAACAGCACTCGTGATCGGGCCGATGTGTACCAACTCTCCCCGATCCAGAACGACGCCACGACTGCAAATCCTTAACAGGGTGTCCGTGCTGTGGGACACAACCAAAATAGTCTTGCCTTGCTCCATGAAGTTTCGGATGCGTTGGAAACAACGGTGTTGGAATTTTGAATCGCCAACGCTCAGAGCCTCATCGACGACAAGGATTTCGGGGTCTATATGAATCGCCGCTGCAAACGCGACCCGGACAAACATTCCCGAGGAATAAAGCTTAACCGGTTGATCAAAGAATTCGCCGATGTCGGCAAATGCTGCGATATCGTCAATACGCTCCAGCATTTCCTGTTTCGAAAAACCTTGAATGGCGCCGTTCAAGATGACATTTTCGCGCCCGGTAAATTCGGGATTGAAACCAGCCCCCAACTCCAACAATGCGGAAATTCTGCCGCTGGACTTAACCTCTCCTCCAGTAGCCTGCATCACCGCGCAGATAATCTGCAATAACGTCGACTTGCCTGAACCGTTACGCCCCAAAATTCCGACGATTTCCCCGCGATGTACATCGAAACTAATATTCCTAAGCGCCCAAAACTCTTTGTGGTATTGCTTACGGAAGGGATGAATAGCCTCGATTAACCGTTCTTTCGGAGAAGAAAACAATCTGAATTTCTTACTAACGTTGCAAACTGATATTGCGGGCAACGACTCCATTAACCCCCCTCAATTTCAGTTAAATAACGCTTATTAATCACATTATGGCCCATTATTTTTCAAAGCATATCGGCAAACTCAGGCTTGAGCCGCCGAAAAATATAAGCGCCGAAAAATAGAATCGAAATTGTCACACACCAAAAAAAAACAGTATCCGTTAAATTTGGTAATTTCGGCTCAGGAAATATAAGTAAGCCACGATACCCTTCAACAATATAGTAAATTGGATTATAAGATAATAGATGGCGATAATTTTCCGGTAACAGTTCCATTGACCACACAATCGGCGTTAACCAAAACAGGACATTCAATATCACGGAAAGGGCTTGTGCTATGTCCCGGTAAAACACTTGTAGCGCGCAAAACAACCAACCCAGCCCGAGTAGCAATGTGGCGTTGCACAGCATGAAATAGACCACCAACAAACGCATCGGCGAAAATGCAATGTCATACCAAACTTGCATTCCTATCACAAAGATCATGAAGATCATATGCGGCACAATACCCGCCGTGATGAACACGAAGGGAAGTATTTCGGTTGGAAAAACGGTTTTCTTAATCAGATGAGCGTTACTGGTTACAGAACCAGTAATGGTGATCAAAGTTTCATTGAAATAAAACCAGACCATCAGTCCGGTGATGAACCACATAATAAAAGGTGAACCGGCGGGCGCGGCCGCTTTAAAACCTACCGAGAACACAAAATAAAACACGGCCACCGTAGAGGCCGGCTGAATGATCGACCATAACGCCCCTCCCATAGTCCCAACGTACCTACTTTGCAAATCACGCAAGGCAAGTGCGCCAATTAGTGACCGATACTTCATAATATTACTGACAATATCCAACATGGAATCAAGGCGGGGATTAGATTACCGGGCAAATTAATTTGGTTGAACCCAAACGCGCTATTAGCACGTTTAAAAAGCGGTAGCAGACCAACAAATCAACAATGTCTTCAACCATTCGACTCGTGTTCGATTAACCACTTATAAACCAGCACCAACGAACTGGCGTCTTCGATTTCACCCTCGGCAATCATTTGTAATACGGTGGATCGGTCGAAAAAGCGAAATTCGCCGTGGCCGAACTCCGGTTCAACCTTGACGGCTGCACCGGCATCGACCAAAGCGGCAAACAGCCGAGAGCGAGCCTGGATAACGCCTGCTTCCGGCGACAGCGACCCCAGATCCCTCAAACCGCCGGTCAATAGCGCCAACCCCGTCTCTTCCATCAGCTCGCGTTCCGCTATGGCGGCTGGGCTTTCGCCGGGTTCCCCATGCCCCTTGACCACTTCCCAGGACCAGCGCTGTAACGGGTGCCTTAGCACTCGCATCAAGCCAATAGCGTGCCCGGCAACCGGAAGTACCGCAACGCCGGCGACAGAGTCGTCGACTAAACAGCGAGGCACGACGCTCAGATAGCGAGGCACTTCGTTGCCGTGAGAATCGACGACGTGATCGGCATAAACCCGAAACAGCGCGTTTTCGAATACCTCTTGTCGCCCCAAAAGTTCGATCCGAAAGTTCTGGTCCGTTACCTTATCTTCGTGTTGCATGCCGTAGCTGATAGTTAGTTTGGTGTTGGATCAAACGTTGCCGTACATCGAATTCTTGATCATGGTAAAACCTTTGATCAATTCGGAGATACCGGCATCAAGGCTGACAGAGGTTTTGTAACCTGTTGCCTCGATTTTGGCGTTGGATACGATGTAGTTTCGTTGATCAGGATCCTTACCGACCGGCGCGTCGATGAACACGAAGTCGGGAATCTGCTTTTTGATTGTTTCGCATAATTCTTTTTTAGAGACGTTGGCTTCTGAAAGACCGACGTTGTAAATCTGACCCTTCATCGCGTCATAATTGGTAATCGCATGTTGGAAAGCGCGGGAAACGTCGCGCACATGTACATAATTGCGTTTGAAATAGCCTTCGAACAGCACGACGAATCGGTCGTTGACCGCGCGGTAGGTAAAGTCGTTGACCAATAAATCGACGCGCATTCTAGGCGACATGCCGAATACGGTCGCCAAACGGAAGCTGATTGCGTTTTCGCGCTGCATCAATTCCTGTTCGATTTTGACCTTTTCAATTGCATATTGCGAAATCGGACGCAACGGCGATTCCTCGGTACAAAAGTTGTTTTCATCGCCGGTGCCGTAAGCGCTATTCGTGGTCGGCATTAACACGATTTGATCCTTGGCCAACAACTTCAGCATCAGCGTTATTGCGTCGTGGTTGGTAGTTGTTGCGCCGATTGGATCCAGATTGCACAGCGGCGCACCCACCAGCGCAGCCAGCGGAATCACAATATCGGCATTTTTGAGCAACGGCGCGACATTTTTTTCCAAGCGGATGTCACCCTTGACGACCGAGAAATTCGGGTGGTGACAGACGTGGTTCAAACTGCTTTGCTTGAACATGAAGTTGTCCAGCACCGTAACTTTATGTCCTGTAGCCAGCAAGTCGGGTACCATGGTAGAGCCCAAATAGCCAGCGCCGCCGGTTACTAAAATGTTGTAACTCATAACTCTCCTTTCGGTTCGAAAAAATTCATTCGCCAAAGATTGCCGCTTCGACGCACTCGCACAGCGTATGTGCCAAGACTATGTGCAATTCCTGAATAGTGCTGGTCGCGGTTCCCGGGACGACTACTGCATACATCGCAAGTTCGCGGGCTTTGCCGCCATCGCGGCCGCAAAATGCGATGCTTGGTATCGACATAGCGCGGCACTGCGCCAGCGCTTGCAAGATGTTCGGCGACTGGCCCGACGTGCTGATGCCCAAAAAAACGTCATTGCCGCAGGCTTTGCCGGCCAGTTGCCTGGAAAATACGTGTTCGAAGCCGTAGTCGTTGCCGATTGCTGTCAGAATGGAACTATCGACGGTCAGGGCTTCTGCGGGCAACGCATCACGTTCCCGCGCCAGTTTACTGACGAACTCCGCCGCCAAATGCTGAGCATCGGCCGCCGAGCCGCCATTGCCGGCAATGTAGATGCGGCCACCGTTGCGATAACAAGCGATCACAGCTTCCACGGCCGCTCCGAATTCGGCTAACGCGTCGGTATCAGCCAACAGCCTGTTTTTGGCATCAATCGAGGCCTGAACATTAGTTATGAGGCGCGAAACTATATCCACTCCGACTCCCCGCTCAACACTTGCGCGGCGCGCGCGTAATCATCGGGAATGCCAATATCGATGAAGGTTCCCGGAAACTCGACACCGGTTAAACGACGGCCGGCAGTCAAAGCCGCTGGAAAAATATCGTCTTCGAGAGACCATTTGGCGTTCGGCGTAAACCGTTCTTCCAACAATGCGCTGCGCCGCAGGACGTACACTCCGCCGTTGGCCAGACTGCGGACGCCTCCTTTGCCGGACTGCAAACACTCGATGCGCCCGTCACCGGATACTTCCAACGCCATAAAGCGGCCTTCTTCGTTGGAACGAAACAACGAAAAACAGCAATCCGCATCGCTACGTTGTGCGAAACGCATCAACTGTTCCAAATCCACAGCGAAGAAAGTATCGCCGTTGAGCAAGAGAAAACGTTCGCCGACCGGGATGTTGCGTGCGGCTAATAGTACGCCCCCACCGGTACCCAAGGGGGTTTGTTCGACCACGTATTCGATCACCGCACCACGGTAATTATTACCGAAGTAATCAATGATCGCATCACACCGGTAGCCAACCGATAGAATGAAACGCTCCACGCCCTGAGTACGCCAATACTCGAGTAAAAATTCGAGAAACGGACGGCCATTGATTGGAGCCATCGGTTTCGGCAAATCGGGTACCGCGTGACGCAAACGCGTGCCCAAGCCGCCTGCAAGAACAATTGCCGTGGTCACGACGTCGCCATCAAGCTGCGTTGAGCAACGCGCACAGTTCGTCGACTTCGTCAAACCTCAAGTCGGGGAAATTGCCGATGTAAAACCCGTAAAAATGAACGTGTTCGGTATTCGGATATTCCAGATGATGGCCTTCGGGCACGATGCCTCTCAAATAAGGTTGGCGTATCTGATTGCCGCCGCCGGCGCTACCTCGGCGGAATTCGATGCCGGATTCGCGCATTTTTTTCATCACCCGTTGAACCAAATTATCGTCGGCCTCATTGAGGATCAGATTAAAAGCGTAATTGCTCGAACCCTCGAGTTTGAAATCGGTGCGGTATTTGGACGCATCAATTTTATCGAGAAAGCGCAGCAAATTTTCGGTACGGCGTTGCACGATCATATCGAGGCGCTTGAGTTGGCTACGGCCCATTATGCCGCCGATTTCAGTATTGCGGGTGTTATAGGCCGGATAGGCAAAAATGAAATCCGGGTTGAGCTGCGGATTTTCGTCGATGTAACGTGCCTTCAAATCATTGTCAGTCGCCTCGCGCACCATGCCGTGCGAACGCAACATGCGCACTTGCTGATAGACCTCGGGGTCGTTGGTGCAAACCATGCCACCCTCAATGGTGCTCATGTGATGGGCGTAGTAATAGGAAAAATTGGAAATCCAGCCGATACTGCCGAGCAATTTACCGTTATGGCGGGCGCCGTGCGATTCACAGACATCTTCGATCAACGGAATGTTGCGGCATTCAAGTTCCGCGACCAGTTCGTCGGTCAGGCCATCGAAACCTTGGACGTGAGTCAGAAACACGGCGCGGGTTTTGTCGGTAATTTTACTCAGAATTTGTTGAGTATCCATCGCCAGCGTTGCCGGATCGATGTCGGCAAATACCGGGGTGAATCCGTTCTGCAACACCGATGCAACATCCGATACCCAGGCCAGCGGCGGCACGATGACTTCGCCGCCTTCGGGATGGCGTATCTTCAACACCGCCATGGTCAGCAGGTTGGCCGATGCACCGGAATTCAGGAAAACGCTGTATTTCACACCCAGCCACTCCGACCACTCGGCCTCGAACGCGCGCACGTTTGCGCCATGAGTCAAAATCGGATCGTCCTGTTTGAGATGTTCGATCACTGCGTCGAGATCTTCGCGCAGAATGTTGTTACGCATCAGGGGGAATTTCATGTTGTCGAATACCCGGTTAATGAGAAAGTGATTGAATGAATGCCGCAACGCGCCGTTGCACGGCTTCCGGCCCTATGCCGACTTGTTCGTGTAATTCGGCCCGTGTACCCAGTTCGAAACGGTAGCCGCCATTGACCCCCAGATTGAGCAGTGTCAAGGGCAGTTTACGTCGGGCCAGGAAATCGAATAGCATGGCATCAACCCCTCCGCGACCACTAAAGCCTTCTTCCAGACTGACCAAGCCTTGATAGCCAGCGAGTTCGTCAGCTAATCGATCCGCATCGAAACGCGCAATGTCCACCAAATCGATGACACCGACATCGTGCTCGGGGTCTTGCTGAGCCGCCACCTTCAGCGCGGTATGTAACATGTAGCCGGTGGCCAGCAAACACACGCGCTGGCCGCGACGGTGAACGTGAAAACCCAATCGTAAGTCCGGTGCCGTTTGTTCGTAGATTACCGGCAATACCTGAGCGTCAAAGCGCAAATATTTGGGGCCGGTAGCCGATACGCAGCGCTCGAACAATGCTCCCGCCGTTACATGGTCGGCGGGTGAAAACACTTGGAAATTCGGCATCGCGCGCATAAGGGTCAAATCTTCGTAGCACTGGTGCGTCGGCCCGGAAACCACGTAACTATAACCGGCGCCGACGCCGATCAGGTTAACGTTAATCGGCCGCACTTCCGACAGCAATGCCAAGCTGACACGAATCTGTTCGTAGCAGCGCATGGTTATGAACGGCGCAATCGCGTAAGCAAACACGGTAAACCCTTCGAGCGCCAGACCGGCAGACACGTTGATCAAATTTTGCTCGGCGATACCGACGTTGACAAAACGGTCGGGGAAATCGGCGCGTATTTTATCCAGTATCGGCGAACCAAAATCCGCACTGACGAAAAATATTTTCGTATCCTGCCCCATCGCTTGCCAAACCCGATCAAGCAGAACGTCGCGCATCGGTAGCGGTTTGGTCGTCATGGCAATTGCTCCAGTAGACTGTCAATTAATTCCGGCTTGGGATTAAGAATGTGCGACAAAGGCGCATTCTCCAATCCCGGCACACCGCGACCTTTCAAGGTTTTGGCGATCAGCGCTTTCGGCTTACCGGCCGCCGTCACCTTCATCTCCAACAAACCCGCCTGCACAGCCAACACATCGTGACCATCGACTCGCCGACAATCCCAGCCAAACGCGGTTAAGCGCTCGCTTAGCGAATGGTGGCTGACGATATCATCGGTATAGCCGAGCATGCTGATACCGTTGTCGTCGATGATGAGATTCAGATTGTCGAGCCTGTGTTGAGAGGCAAACATCGCGGCCTCCCAATTGGCTCCTTCGTGCAATTCGCCGTCACCTGACACGACGAACACTTGTCGGTCACTATCGAGCCGCTTCAAGCCCAGAGCCATACCGGTGGCTACGCCCAGGCCATGGCCGAGCGAACCGTTGACAGTCTCATAACCAGGAATCACCGGATCGGGAATACCGCCCAAAAAACCGCCGCTATGGCAAACCCTCAACAATTCATCTTTCGAAAAAAAACCAAGATCGGCCAAAATCGGATACATACAAATTGAACCGTGACCCTTGCTGATCACGCAACGGTCACGATGCGCCGCCAATGGCTGAGAGGCATCGAAACGCAATACGCCTCCGTAATACAACGCGACAAAAATTTCAACGGCTGATAGCGACGAAGCAAGCCGAGTCTCGGGCGCGCGACGGTGGATCGCGAGCGTCTCTCTCCAGACCCAATCGGCCTTGGCGCGCAAATCAAGGGTTTCGGAATTCACAGCAGCGCCTCCATTTCGGCGTTGGTTCGGTAATGGGTCGAACCGTTGGTCTCCCCGGCATGAAGACCAAGACATAAGAACTGGTGCATCACAATTAAAGTCCGTTGGGTTGGTAGAGAACTACACGGCTGCCGGAGTCTTCGAAATTGAACGGCACGTGAATCAGCTTGTCGAGGCGTTCGCGAATCGCGGCCTGTTTCTCCGGTTTAGCAAACAACAACAAGAAACCACCGCCACCAGCACCCAAAATCTTGCCGCCGATGGCGCCGGCATCCATTGCCGCATTGTATATTTCGTCGATCTCTGGGGTGGACACCCGTTCAGACAAACTGCGTTTGTAATGCCAACTGGCATCCAACAGCCTACCGAACGATTCGATGGGTTCGCGGCCGTCCTGCAGCAATGCGATAGCCTCGTCGACCATCGCCCGCATCAGCTTCAGCTCTTTCTCGCGATTTTTCAAATTGTCGATTTTCGACTTCGCGACTTCGGAGGCAATACGCGAGAAGCCGGTAAAGCACAGCATCAAATGCTGACGAAGCTCTTGTTGGCGCTGTTGCGGGAGAATCACCGGCGCAACGTCGAAGGTATCGTTGGTATGAAACTCGATCCGGTTGAAACCACCGAAGGCCGCCGACACTTGATCTTGGGAACCGACATTCTCACCAATCAAGTTTTGTTCGATGTGAATCGCGTCCCTAGCCAATCCATCCTTGTTGGTCATTCGTCCTTGCAAGGCTTGCAAGGCGTTCAACAAGCCGACGGTAAACGACGAGCTGGAACCCAAGCCGGAACGGGCAGGTAGGTCGCCATCGTGATGAATTTCCAGGCCTTCCTCAACATTCGCCCAGTTAAGCACCGCGCGAACCGCGGGATGTTGAATTTCGTCGTTATGTTTGACGTTTTCGATCAGGGAATAGACGATGCGGTGTTTATGGTCGAAAAACGGCGGCAGACGGCGGCAACTGATGTAGCAATATTTGTCGATCGAGGTCGACAGCACGGCGCCGCCATGCTCACGATACCAACCCGGGTAGTCGGTGCCACCACCGAAAAACGAAATCCTGAACGGGGTTCTGGTGATAATCAAGTGCTTAATCTCCCAACAATTTCCGCTTAAGGCGGATGCTCGCCATGTCCTCGATATTCTTGCGCTCCTGCACGCCGAAACGGCGCTCGGCTAGCTCAAGATAAGCGGGATTTGAAAAATAGGTTTGCCATGCCTGATCACGGAAGCGCAACACATCCTCCGAACTCAAATACTTGGTCGGCAACGGTTCGCATTCATACGACAGGAAGGCAAAGCCTTCGTAAGTCTTGGGCAGTTTCCAGCCGTTGCGTTTGGCAATATGGTACATGGGACTGCCCGGCAAGGCCTGACAAGGATACATGTTGGCCATCTCGGTATTGAGCTCGATGGCAAGATCGAGCGTTTGCTGCATCGTTTCCAGCGTATCATCCGGGAAGCCAAAGATATAGTTGCTGATGATGCTGATGCCGGCATCGCTGATCGTGTCGCACACGTCACGGATATTGACTTCCTTGAACGACCCCTTGGAAACTTCTTGACGCACCATCTGATTACCCGCCTCGACACCCAATGCCAGCCAATTTACACCAGCGCGCTTGAATAAATCGAGCGCATTGCGCCTGACAGTATCGACGCGGGAATAGGTCCACATATTAAAGTCGAAACCTCTATCGACCACGTTTTGCAGTATGGGCTCGTAGTACTTACGATTGAGAAAGAACATTTCGTCGCTGATGCGTAGCGTGCGAACGCCAAGCGTCGCCAGTTTTTCCATTTCGCGAATCACCCAGGCTGGCGACCAAAAACGCATGCCGCGGGAATGCGAGGCATCAATGCCGACGCTGTTATCGGACCGATTGACGATGTTGATCATGCAGAAATCGCAACCGAAATTACAACCTAGCGAGGTGTAAATAGCCGCGAACGGTGTGCGTTTATCGTGGCTGAACTCGGCATGCCAGAAATGCGCCCGGTAAAGGTCGAGTGGCTTGTCGCGGTAAGGCAGCAAATCCCAAGCATAACCCGGCAGGTCTTCGTCCATCCGTTCCTGCGGTACCACAGACTGAGGCGGGTTGAGCACGGGCAAGGCCGAAGAGCCCTGTTTATAGCCGATGCCCTTGACATGCGCCAAGTCGCTCTCGAGATTGCCTCTCAACAGATTATGCAATGCGTAAACGCCTTCGTTGAGCAACACAATATCGACGCAATTATGAGCCAGAACGTCCAACGGCAAAGCACTCGTATGAGAACCAACGAAGGCAATCCGTATTTGGTTACCAACAGTATCCTTAAGCGCGCTAGCCAGAGCCAATGCACCGATCATGCTGGTTGTTCCGGAATTGGGATTTTGCCCGTAGACGACGAACACTACCAGACGTGGATTGAACTCATCAATGCGTTGCACCGATTGTTCAAGCGTCAAACGCTCAGCGTCGCAATCCATCAAGGCGACATCAAATCCCTTGCTTCGGCATGACTCCGCCAGTAACAGTGCCCATGTAGGGGGCTCGATAGCTGAATAGGTTTTAGCGAGATCCTGATAAGCCTTATTAGACGAATCTGGGTTTATGAACAATACATCCATCTAGTATTTAAATATGTAGGGCCAAGGACTGTTGCGACTCATCTAGATAACCGAAAAAACACAATCTAAAGCATCGACGCTTTTGTAATTGCGCTTCAATTTTCATTCGGCATCAATTGTCATACGCTGTAAAAAAGTCTCTCCAGGGACAGCTGACTCGTACACGATAAAACACCCTTACACTGCTTGCCGAAGCCTTAGTAGCGTTGTATATATTACGGTGTGCCCGCCCGCTTCTCTTTAAAATTGAAAACTCAATCAATTTAATAAATCGGTTCGATTTCAAACCAATAATAGCATCCTTGACTAGCTTCTGGTGCTAGTTGATTTAAGAGCCCGTTAAAAACGCAATTCGGTCAAAAATCACCCTCCAAATATAGCCTTACCATTAAAGCTTACTCATCGGCAACAACAAAAAATCAATAAATTATAGACAACATTTTGTAGCAACCATACTTATGGTTACTCAACGTGAAAAATAATTTCAATAGACTGTTGAAAAGGCGATTAGCAGAAGATAAAACGTAAGTATTTGACCAGAAACTTTATACTTTATCTCTGAATTATTGTATTTATTCAACACGATATTAAGAGCTTAAAATGTTTTTTGTAAAAAAGCAATCTACGTTGCCAACCCATTTAATAAGAGCCATGACTTACTTCATTCGATACAACCATGATCGATCAGCTCTGAATCGTCAAAATTAACCAAGCATTATTTGCACAGCGATCCTACACCGTATCACCCCGATCTTGCCCGCTTCCACCTATAGACAGATTTAAGTTCGAAGGCTTCTGGTGATTAAAACAGAAAAAATGGTCGTGTCAAAATCCATCCTAACCGAATTGTTCAAGATCTTACTCGGGTTATCAACAATCCGAGGACCTAATTGGTGAAAACGGCCTGCTCCGGGGAGTCGCTATTTTTGCCGAAAGATTTTTTCGGGCATCCTGCTGGAAAAAATCGGCAAAAATGACGCGACCGCTTATGCCTTCGGCGCCCCGATTCGTCCGCGTCACCTCGTTCCGACCCAACAAGGGGTCGAAACATCGGCTCTCGCATGACTTAACGCCGTGTCGCGATGCCTTGCAGGTTTT
>Ga0123390_1083500_pt1 | contig 24795 bp, 20 predicted proteins | sample T3HHNO3metaT_FD_89918 | JGI IMG/M metagenome (GOLD analysis project Ga0123390, IMG submission 89918) | Methane-oxidizing artificial microbial communities from Washington, USA to study methane cycling - T3-HHNO3 metaT (Metagenome... | ecosystem: Engineered > Modeled > Simulated communities... | reverse complement strand
TTTTTGCGGCTGCAAGGCCGCTTTTACGCCGCCGCAGCCGTAATGGCCGCAAACGATAACGTGCTTAACTTTTAAGACCGAAATGGCATATTGCAAAACGCTCAGACAATTGAAATCGGTGACGATGACCTGATTGGCAATATTGCGATGCACAAAAATTTCGCCGGGCTTGGCGTTGACGACTGTCTCAGCGGGCACTCGGCTATCCGAGCAGCCTATCCACAAAAAGTCGGGCTTTTGTTCTTTGGCCAACTGGACAAAAAATTCCGGGTCTTTTCTACTGACTTCTTCCGACCAGGCTTTGTTTTCAAGTAGTAATTTCGTGGGTGTAATCATAATGGGTGTCCTTATTTTCTATCACTATGCGTTCTGGAGCGTATCCGGAACGGGTTATTCAAAAGAATGTGCCTTTATCGGTAATACTATATCGAATCGAAACTATATGGCAATTGCTTTGCGATCTAAATCTGCGCTAAAGCAAAAGTTATATTGAACCATCGTTCTGCGCGCCTGAAATTGTGGTTCTCTGCGTGAGTTTCGATTCCGTTGTCGCCTGCGGAACCGCCACGCTTAACCGCTGCCACCAGGACTGCAAACTAGTTTCTTGCCAGGACAACAGCCATTGCGGATAAAGGCCTATCACCAATACCAGCAGCGCGGGCACGACCAGCAGAACCAGCTCACGGGGACGCAGATCCTGTGCTTTGGCTACGCTGTCGTGCATAACCGGGCCGAAAAATGCCCGTCTGACAAAACCCAACAGATACGCCGCGCCCAATACCGCACCGAACAAAGCCACCATCGCCAGTGCCGGATAGGCTTGCAAAGCGCCGAGAACCATCAGCAATTCGGCCGGGAAGCCATTCGTGCCGGGCACGCCGATGCTGGACAGCGCAAATACAAAAAACAAGACGGTCAGGCGCGGCATGGGCTTGGCTAAGCCGCCGAGATGAACCAAATCGGTACTACCCAAACGTTGCTGAATCATGCCGGCGATTAGCATCAAGCTGCCGGCGACAATGCCGAAATTCAGCAACTGCATGACCGCGCCCTGTAAACCTTGCAGATTAAAAGTGGCGATACCGACAATCACCAACCCGACATGGCTAATGCTGGAATAAGCCAACAAGCGGCGCAGATTGGTTTGCTGCAACGCGATCAAGGCACCGTAAATCAGCGTCACCGCACCGAGTATCGCCAACAGCCAGCGATGCTCCAGCGCAGCTTGCGGAGCCAGAGGTATCGCAAAGCGAATGATGCCGTAAACGCCCAGTTTCAAGCCGACCAGCAAGGCGCTCAGAAAAGTCGGTGCCTCCATTGCCGTGGTCGGCAACCAGGTGTGAAACGGTAACAGCGGCGCTTTTACCGCAAACCCCAAAATCAGCAACAAAAAAATCAAGCCTTGCGCCGATTCGGGTATCGGTGTGTTCAACAACACCGGCAGACTGAAAGCCAAATCCTGCGGGATTGCCCCACCGGTATAGTGCGCATGATTGATCGCCAGCAAAATAATCCCGAACAACAAGGGCACACCGCCGAATAACATGTACAAGGTATATTTCATCGCCGCATGCCGTCGCTCGGCGCCGATCCCCCATAAACCGATCAGGAAGAAAATCGGCGGCAAGGTTAGCTCCCAAAACAGGAAGAACAAGGCTAGGTCCAGAGCCGTGAACACGCCGATGGTCACGCTTTCCAAGGCCAGCATCAGTGCCAGTTGAAAGCGGTTTAGTCGTTGTACGCTATTCCAGCTGGCCAACAAAGTCATCAGCGTCAGCAAGGCAGTCATCGGCAAAAACAGTATCGAGATACCGTCTACACCGAGTTGATAGTGAATATTCAGGCCGGGTATCCAGGGATAGTCTTCCAGCAACTGAAAATCGCCGCGCGCGGTATCGAAAACCCGAGCCGCGGCAATGGTAAAAAGCAATTCGACAACGGCTACCAGTAATGCACCGCGCTTGGCTAACTGGCCATCCCGGATGAATACCAGCGACAGCGCTCCCAGCAGCGGCCAAGCCAGACACAAGGACAGCCAAGGGAAATTATCAATCATGGTGCGGGCCGTTCATGTGGTGGCTGTGATGTTCCGGATAATGTTCGCCGATTTCCTTGGCTTCCTGATCGATATATTTCAGCCAGGGGGTGGTGTAAAAACCGGTGCCGATCAGCAAGCCGCAAATGGTGACGGCAATAATCCGTTCTTTTAACACCGGGTGATGAATGCTGCCGTAGGGCTGTACGAAGCGTTTGGGATGCGCAATGAACAGCCGCTGAAACGCCCAGAGCAAAAAAGCCGCGCCCAGCACGTTACCCAGCAAAATCGCAATCGCAATATACCAACCGTGTTCCTCGATGGTGCCTTCGATCAGCAAATGCGCCGCGTCGAAACCTGGCGTGCCGGGCATGACCATGGTGCTAAGCGCGGAAATCAAAAACAGCAAGGCGATAGTCGAATTGGTCTCGAACAAACCGCCCAAACGCGGCAGAAAGGACGTACGAGTGCGTTCGTAAATCAAACCGATACTGAACAGCATGCCGGCAGTCGCCAGACCGTAAGCTATCGACAGCAGAATACTGCCTTCCAACGCAAAATCGTTGAAGGAAAACACACCTATCACCAACATGCCGGTATGACTGATCACCGCAAACGCCAATAGCCGGCGCATATTGATTTGCATCAGTGCCAGCAAGGCGCCGTAAAAAATGCCTATCAAGCCCAGATCGACGACAAAATGCACCCACTGCTCGGCGGCGCCGGGCACTAGCGGCAGAATGAAGCGGATCAAGGCGTAAATGCCCAGCTTCAAGCCGGTTAGAAAAATCGCCGCGCTGGCAGCCGTGCCGTGTTCGGCCAGCAAGGGTAGCCAGGCGTGAAACGGAAACAGCGGCATGCGGATGGCAAAGCCGAAAAACAGCAGGATAAAGATCAGGGTTTCGTTGGGAATCGCCAGGTTGTGATGTTTCAAGGTTAACCAATCAAAACTTAGATCCAGCCCGTTTTGCGCCAAACCAAAGCTCAACAGCACAAAACCGGCCAGACTCATCGCCAGACCGGACAGCCAGTATTGCAATACCGATTTCACTACCTGATTGCGCTGTTTGCCGGTACCGGCAAATACCGTCAATAACACCACCGGCACCATTTCCAGCAAGCACCAGAACCAGAATTGCAGGGTGTTTAGCGCCGCAAAGGCACCGATTAAAATGCCTTGATAAGCCAACAGGCAGGCAATGAATAGGCGATCATTACGATGCCGGGTGATCAAGGTATACACCAGCGCCAGTAAACCTAAAATTGCCGTCAGCGGAATAAACAGAATATTGGTGCCGTCCACACCAACCCGATAGTTCATCCCCAGCAATTGAAAATGTTCGGCAAGATGGATGCCGGGCGTTTCCGAGTCGAATATCAGTAAGAGATAAATACTCAGCAACACGTTCAGCAGCGCGCCGCCAAAGGCCAGCCGTACGCTATAAATCGGCTTGGCGAATACCACCGCCAACATGGTCAGCAACGGCACCAACGTCAACACCGTTAACAGCGGCACAGCCGCCACTGCATGCCAGAAAACAATAGGGGTATTCATCGGTATCCCAGCGCTACCATCAAGGTGATCAACACAAACAACGCCAGATAGCGCGGCTGTAACAATAATTGCTCGAAACGGTTGGCGGCCTGACCCAGACGCCGGCCGAGCCGAATCGAATCACGGCCGATGCCGCGCAGAATAAAGTGATATTCAAACCAGTTCAGCAAGGCTGCCGTCCACTGTGCCAGTTTGCCGGCCAAACCGCTGCCTTGCGCGAAACTATCTTCCTGGCTATTCAGGTTGGCACCCATTTTTTGTTCTTCCCATTGCGCCAAGGACGACACGGCTTTGATCGCAGGCGCCGGCGCACCTAGGGCAGGATCGACGATGTGCTCGTCGATATACCGCACATCCTTGGCTAACCGCAAAACCGGCTTAACTAGCAACCAATCCATGGCCGGTTCCAGCCAACCGCGCTGCAAGGACGCGATAAATGCCCAGCGACAATTTGCCAACGCCGGTGCCACCGGTCGGATAGCTTGACCGTGGGTGTTGTGCAAGATGGAGGGGGCGGTGAGCAGTAAATAGCACCGCACCACGGCATGCGCGCACAGATGCCAAGCCGCCAAAGTCCAAAAGCCCAAGCCGCATTCAACAAACATCAACCCCAGTTGCGCGGAGGTGGCAAAGATTTGCGAGCTTTTAATATCGGTCTGGCTCAAGCCTACCCAATAGCTATAAATCGCCGTCAACGCGCCGAGCACAGTCAACAAAGACATCGCCAGCGGCGCCTGCATAAACAGGGGCTCTAACTGGATAATCAAAAACACGCCGGCATGGATCATGGCCCCGCCGTAGAAAATGGCGCTGGACGGCGTCGGCCCTTCCATCGCCCGCGCCAGCCAGGGCGTGAAGGGAATCTGCGCGGATTTGGCAAATGCCGCCACGGCAAAACTCAATGCCAGCAAAGTGGCGTCGCCAGGCTCCAGATCGGCCGCGCTAAGGTTAATAGTCTGCCAGTCGGCATTTTCCAGCCAGGCCAAAGCCAGGCAGATGGCCAGAATAAAGCCGCCGTCGCCGATGCGATTGGTCACAAACACCCGAGTGGCGTTATGCACGGCGATGGGGCGGTCGTAGGCATAAGCAATCAGCCAGTAAGAACAAACCCCGGCTATCTCCCAGGCGATAAAGGTAAACACCGCGTTGCCGGATAACACCAATAACAGCATCGCCGCCGCGAATAAATTCAGAATGAAAAAGAAACGATGGAAGCCGGTCTCGCGGTGCATATAATTCACCGAGAAACGTATCGCGACCAGCAACAGCAAGGAAAACACACTCGCCAGAGCCAGATTGAAACCGCCGGTAGTCAGTTTGTAATCTATGATCAGCGAACCGCTGCGCAGCCAGGTACCGTATGAGACTGAGTCGGGAAGCTGGCCGGATAAATCAGCTATCAATAAGCTTAAGGCCGTCAGCACCGATAGGCTGATAGCCGTTAAAGCCAGCCGCGCCGTGGTTTTCTCGCCGGCCTCGCCGTCGATAATCCGGCAAAAATGCAGGCCGCCGATCAGCAGCGCGGCCAATAACGGGAATAAGGGAATCAGGGTTGCGTAGGCTGCCATACTCACGCCACTCCCATGAACTCGGGCTGTTTGATCAGCATTGGCGCCACCGGCTGGGTTTCCTCGCGATAACAATCCGGTGAGTTGTCCCGTAGCGGCAGGTCGCTGTCGTCGGGCTGCCAGCGCACAAAGCCAACGCCGCGCTGAAACACAAATATCTCGCCGCTATCCGGATCTTTAGCGCTTAAATGCACCCAGCCGCCGCCGATCAATTCCCGCAAGCTTTCCTGCCGGCCATAAATTTGCTCCAGCACCGAGGTTTTGGCTTCGACGATGATTTGTAAGCGCATGGCCTCGTGAATCTCGATCATTTGTCGCGGCAAACCGGTGCGCAGGTCGCTGCCGGCGCCTTCCATCACCGCGCAAAAGCCGGTCAGATTGTGCGGCACTTTGGAGCCGCAACCCAGCCGTTCGTTATTCACGGTGGAAAAATAATATTCCAGATTGATGCCGGCCCCGACCGGACCGACTGCCAACAAGATGCCTTCCAGCACCGACCCTTCAGGGTCTTGGCTGGGATCGTAGGAAATCAAAAATAAGCGGCGGTCGAAAAACGCGCCTTGCGTCAACGAGCGTCTGCCGACCAGCGCGGCAGCGTTGGTGGCATGCCCTAGCTCCGGGCGAGCCTGGGAAAAGTCGGTAGCGCGTTCCAGAAAATGTCGTAAAGCCTGCTGCGGTTCTGGCCGGCGCGGTGCGGAAGCCAGACGCCGGCAACGCTCGTGAGCAGACATACGCTGAGCGTGTTGCATCTGCTGCTTGAATTTGTTGAAAGCCGCTCGTCGCTCGGTCGGCACGGCAGCGCTGTCGTACCACGTGATGTCTTCGTCGCAAGTGTTGTGCTCTGCGCCGATAAACCAAGTATCGTCCGGTATCTTAATACCTCTGGCAGCTAGCAACTGCCGCACCTCAGGGCGATTGGCCATCGCCGCGAACAGCCGGGCGTTCGGTCCGCCGTGCCGCCCACTACAGGCACCGCAATCGTATGCGGATAAATGCGGATTGTTTTGACTCATCGAGCCGTGACCCATTAGCACCACCAATTCGGCAAAACCGTAGGTCAGGCCGGTATTGCGCAAAAATCCGGCGATCCGGTCGGCTTGTTCCTGGTCGGTAAAGCCCAATCTTGGCCGTTCCGGTGTAGCCGGGGTGGCACCTTCGGCAGCGGTAAAATTCAATTGCGAGACCACGTCAGGCGCCATCGATTTTGCCGTCGCAGCCAACAGCTGATGCTGAGTTTGCGGAATGAAGCTTTTCGCCAGCAAACCGAGCAAGGTAAACGGCGCCATGGCATTGATCATCGGATACGCCAACAGCGCATCGCGGCGCAAACCATGATGGAGCAGATTGGCAAGCCGTTGTTTCAGATTACGGCCTTGCCGGTGGCGAGCCATGGCTTTTTCCTGGCCGGGTTGACTGCATTCTTGAACATTATGCGCAGGCACCACGACCACAGGACACAAGGCCGTCAATTTGCTGTCGTCCAGGCCTTGATAATTCATCGGCACCCCGAAAAATCCGGCAGCCCCCAGTGTTTCGATAGCCGGATTGAGTTCTTCCAGATGACGGCGGATGCCTTCCTCGCGGTCGTCCATGCAAAACACGATTTGCGCCTCGGGGCGGCTGTCTCGTTGCGCCCAACGCCCCCGATTGTGATTGGCGTGCAGGGCTTGCAGCAGCGCTTGTTGATAGTGGCGTTCGTAGGCGTTCAGCCAAATAGTGCTGCGATCAGCCTCGCTGAAAGTGTCGATGACGGCCAAGCATCCCAGCAGCGGCGCCGGCTCTGAACGCTGCACGTCACTGGCGGTTAATCCAAGCAATTGGCAAAGGCGAAACAGGCGCCAACCCTGGTTATAAATACTGAGGGCTGAGGGAGCCAACGGGCTAAGTTGCCAGGTCCAAATCCGTTCGGCCAAGGTCTGCCAGGCCTGCTTGTCCCGCGCCGGTTCGTTAAGCAAAGACTGCGCTGCCAGTGCCAGATACTCGGGCAATTGGCCTTGAAACAAGGCTTGCCTGACCGAAAACTCCGCCAGATTTTTCGCAAAATAGCCGCTTAACCGGTCTAGTTGCGCCTCGCAATGCCATTGTTTGCATAGCTGTTCCGCGTAGAGTCGGTCCAAGGTCAAGCGTATCGCCAAGTAATCCGCCAATAAGGGCTTGGTGTCGTCGTCTGCTTGATAATCCGGGTGGGTCTGACGCCAGTTGATCAAGCCAGACCATCCCGGTAATTCCAAGGCCAGTCTTCGCAAATAGCCAGCCCAGCGTTGCTCGGGTACAGTCAGTGCCGTCAACTGCTGTGCGATGGCGTCGATGGCACCGGCCGGGAGTGCCGCCGTAATCGCTTGCCAATCGTTCAGTTCTAGAAAAACCGGTTGAGCATCGTAGATCAAACTCTCGCGCCAGGCTTCATACAGACCCAGCTCTTCCCGCTTGGGTAAACGCCAGGCCGCCAAGCCTTCGTCCAGCAAAGACGCGCATAAGCGAATTAACGTTGGCCGCACCGAGTCGAGAATATCCTTGCCGGTTAATGTCAATAGTAAGCCGCGTAAGGTTAAACTATCGCCGACCTGCGCAAACAGATTTGTCAGGCTCTCCATGCCGTATTGGCGCATCTGCTGCTCCGCGCCGGCATCTGCTGTGTCCGGCAGCCATTGCCGGATCTGCTCGGCGGACAAATCCAGCAAATCTTCCGGATGTAAATCCGGCGTTTGCAGTTCCAGCTTGGTGAGCAAGGCATCCCACAATTCACGAGCCGTTTCGCCAGCGGCGGCCGGCGTATCCAACACACCGAGTTCTCGCACCTGCCAATCGAATTGCCCGGGTGTCAGCGGCGGCAAATCGTGCAGCAAGGCCAGCCGGTAAAGCGTTTGCTGAATAATGGATTTGCCATTGACCTTGCAAATCTCAGTCTCCAGCGCATCTCCAAATTGCTGCACCAATGCGCAATCAATATCTTGATCGGCTATCCTGCCCTGTAAATAAAATTCGCGAAACTGTGTAGCCGGCAGATAGCAGTCGATTCCGGTCAACGAGGTGAATTCCGCAAGCGCCTCTTCAAACGGCAAATGCTGAAAGCCATGCAAGGTATTGTGATGCACGAAGTCGTGAATCGGTGCTTGCCCCGGTAATACGTGATCCAGGTGATGGATTGCATCGAGGATTGTGTCGCGCGGCGAGGCGATATTCGGTAAGGAATCTTGCATGATCAAATCAATTCCATATTCATTGACACACCGGACGATAAACGTTGTCTCTTAAGTTGGTAAGGGTGTTTACCCCGTATGCCGCGCCGAGCACCGGAGCTTTTGGCAGGATCAGCCCGAAGGGGCGATGCAGGGATGCATCGCGTTGCCGAAGGGGCAGGAAGCCCCTTTCGGCAACCCCTGTCAAAAGCGAGGAGCACAGGAAATAAGCGGCATCCGGGCCGCCTTTTCTTTGGATACTTTCTTTTGGCGGAGCAAAAGAAAGTATCTCGCCTGTCGGTGCGAGAACCGACTTTAAAAAGCCGTCGCGATAGCGACACCCAATCATTGAATAGGCTGCAAACTCAAGAAAAAACAACATCACGGCAACCTCTCCCCCATCACCGCCAACATCTTCCCTACTGTCGCCGTAGACAAATCAATCAAAGGCGCCGGCAACAAACCAAACAACACAATCCCGCCTACCAACACCCCGGAGGCCATCAATTCCAGCGATTTTAAATCGGCGATGTCGCGCATCTGCGGTTTCACCGGCCCGGTAAATAGCAAGCCGATGGTGCGCATCGCATAGGCGGCGCTGATCAAGATGCTCAAACTAAAAAACACCATCAAACCGCCCCATTGCTGAAAGCCGCCGATCAGCGTGTGCAGTTCGGCGATAAAACCCACAGAACCGGGCAATCCCATCGCCGCCAGTAAGGTTAAGGTTGTCAGAGTGGCGAAGCGCGGCATGACTTGTACCAGCGAACTGTAATCCTGGATGTTGCGGGTATGAGTGCGTTCGTAGAGCAGGCCCACCAACAGAAACAATGCGCCGGCAATCAGGCCGTGGGCGGTCATTTGCAATATCGCGCCGGTGAAGCCGGTTTGATTCAGCGCGGCGATGCCCAGCAACACCACGCCCATATGACTCAAAGACGAGTAGGCCACCATGGCTTTCAAGTCGCGCTGTCGCCAGGCCAGCAAGCCGCCGTAAATCATGCCGAACAGCGCTAGAAATACCAGCAAGGGCTGGATGAGTTTGGCGGCAACCGGCAACATCACCACGCAGCGCAATAAGCCATAGGCGCCCATTTTCAGCAGGATACCGGACAACAAGATACTGATCGGGCTGGGCGCTTCGACGTGAGCCAGCGGCAACCAGCCATGCAACGGAAAGATCGGCATTTTTACGCCAAAACCGATCAGGAAACCCAGCAGCACCAGGACTTGCTCGACCACCGGCATGTTTTGCGCGGCTTGCCCCATCGATGCCATTAGTGAGCCCTGGTTTTCCAGGTCGTATTGACTGATCGCCAGTAAACTCAGCAGCATGAACACCGAGCCGCCCATCGTGTACAGCACAAAATTCAGGCTGGCGGCGTGACGGCGTTTACCGCCCCAGCGGTCGATCAGGAAAAACAGCGGGATTAAGGTCACTTCCCAGAAGATGTAAAACAACGCCCAGTCTTGTGCCATAAACACGCCGAGCATGCCGAATTCCAACAACAGAATGGAAATGTGATAGCCCTTGATGCTATCGGACAGGGAGAAGGAAGCCAACAGGGAAATACAAGTTAACAGAGTAGCCAGCACCAGCATCGGCATCGACAGGCCGTCCACGCCCAGTGCGTATGCGCTGCCGAGTTTGGGGTTCAGAGGGTAAAACTCGCTGAACTGCAACGCGGTGTCGCTGACGTCGAACTGGGCCAATAGCAAACAAGCCATCAGCAAAGCCGCCAGGCTGAATAGATTCGCTACAATTCTGATCAATCGGCTGTTCTGGCCGGAGACCAGTACCAGCAATATTGCCCCCAGCGCCGGGGTCCATAACAGCGCGCTTAGCATCACCATTGTTATCGTCAAAGTCCAATACAGCAAACATTCTAACGACATTTGGTTGAAAAAAGCCAATCCGGCAAAAAATTGGTTTAAATAAACCATCGCTAAATACAGGGCCTCACTCCATTGACCGTAGCGTCGATTTCGCAAAGCCAAAAGCTTCGTGTACCCTACGCGCATCAAAAATAACGGGATTTCGGGGTTCAATTCGTCATGTTACTGAGCAAGGGCTGCCCATGAATGCCACCCAGTTTATTCATCCAGGTTTGCCGCAAGGACAAAGCTTTTAAGCGCTATGCAAATACACATGATCGCCGTTGGCAACAAAATGCCGGACTGGGTACAGCAAGGTTATAATGAATATGCCAAGCGGCTACCGCGAGAATGCGAGTTGCTGTTGAAGGAAATCGCCCCGGACAAACGCCGCAGCGGCGACATTGCCCGGATAACCAAGGATGAAGGAGAACGCATGATAGCGGCATTGCCGGGCCGGGCACACGTGGTGACGCTGGATATTCCCGGCAAACCCTGGACCACGCCGAATCTGGCGCAAGCCCTGCAACGCTGGCTGGGCAACGGTCAGCCGGTTGCGCTGATGATAGGCGGACCGGAAGGTTTGTCTCAGCAAGTGCGCGACCTGGCGCAGGAATCCTGGAGTTTATCGCCGCTGACTTTTCCGCATCCTTTGGTTCGAGTGATTGTCGCTGAACAAATCTACCGGGCCTGGAGTCTGCTGAATAACCACCCTTATCATCGTTGAGCGCATGCACCCACAACTGATCCTGGCCTCCGCTTCGCCGCGCCGTAGCGAATTGCTCAAGCAAATCGGCATCCGTCACAGTATCATGGCGGTCGATATTGACGAAACGCCTTGGCCGGGCGAAGAACCTGCTGCGTACGTCGAGCGGGTAGCCGCGGAAAAATCCGCGCTCTGTCTGGCATCGACCGCTACCGATTTACCGGTACTGGCTGCGGATACCAGCGTGATTTGCGACGGCCGTATCCTGGGTAAACCCGAGGATTTGCAGCACGCCATTGAAATGCTCAGTCATTTGTCGGGACGCAAGCATCAAGTGTATAGCGCGGTATCCTTACGCGGTGAGCAACACTGGCAGGCGCTTAGCGTCAGCGAAGTGCGTTTCCGACCCTTGAGCCACCAGGAAATCGTCGCCTATTGGCAGACTGGGGAACCTCACGACAAGGCTGGAGCCTATGCAATTCAAGGCTTGGCCAGCGTGTTTATCGAATCGATCACCGGCAGTTTTTCCGGCGTGATGGGCTTACCGCTATTCGAAACCGCGCAATTATTAAGCCTAGCAGGCATAGACATCATCTAATGAGCGAAGAAATATTAATCAACGTCACGCCGCCGGAAACCCGAGTAGCGGTGATCGAAAACGGCGTACTGCAAGAGCTGATTATCGAGCGGGTCCGGCAAAAGGGCTTGGTCGGCAACATTTACAAAGGTGAGGTGTGTCGGGTTTTGCCGGGCATGCAGGCGGCCTTTGTCGATATTGGTTTGGAAAAAGCCGCGTTTTTACATTTATCCGATTTCAGTAGTAAGGAACTGGCCGAAAAAGCCTCGGAAAATATCGAGCATTACCTGAAGGAAGGCCAAAAACTGGTGGTACAAGTCACCAAAGATCCGCTCGGCAACAAAGGGGCGCGGCTGACCACCGACATTTCCATCCCCTCCCGCTATCAGGTCTACATGCCCTATGCCGGCAACTCCGGCGTCTCGCAACGCATCGAATGCGAATCCGAGCGCACCCGCTTGCGGGCTTGCATCGAAGCCTATCAGCTGAAGCACCAGGTGCCTGGCGGCTTTATCGCCCGCACGGCCGCCGAATGCGTGGAAGACGTGATTTTGTATTCCGACATGACTTTTTTGCACAAACTCTGGGAATCCATCCTGGAAAAAAGCAGCAAAGCCAAAGTCAAAACCTTGATCCATGAAGACCTGCCGCTCAGCATCCGCACCTTGCGGGATTTATACAAAGACGGTATCGAAAAAATCCGCGTCGATTCCAAGGAAACCTTTCTAAGGCTGGTCGAATTTGCCGAAACTTTCGTCCCGGAAATCGTCTCGGTGATCGAACATTATTCCGGCGAACGGCCGGTGTTCGATATATACAATGTCGAAGACGAAATCAGCAAGGCCCTGGACCGCAAGGTCAAACTCAAATCCGGCGGCCATTTGGTGTTCGATCAAACCGAATCGATGACCACGGTGGACGTCAATACCGGCGGCTATGTCGGTGGCCGCAATCTGGAAGAGACCATCTTCAAGACCAATCTGGAAGCGGCCCAGACCATTTCCCGCCAGCTGCGGCTGCGCAATTTGGGCGGTATCATCATTATCGATTTCATCGATATGCAAAGCGAGGATCACAAAAAACAGGTGTTGACCGCCTTGCAGCGCAATCTGGACAAGGATCACGCCAAAACCAAAATCACCGAAGTGTCGGCACTGGGCCTAGTGGAAATGACCCGCAAGCGCACCCGCGAGAGTCTGGAACATATCCTCTGCGAACCTTGCTCGACTTGCGGCGGCCGCGGCGTCCTGAAAACCCCGGAATCGATTTGTCTGGAAATATTTCGGGAAATTATTCGCGTGGTCAGGCAATACAATGTCCAACAAATCTTGGTATTGGCGTCCGAGCAAGTCGTGGAGATGTTGCTCGACGAAGAAGCCGATATGCTGGCGGAGCTGGAAATGTTCTTGAAAGTCGGCATCAAAATACGCGCCGAAGCCGAATACAATCAGGAGCACTACGACGTGGTGTTGTTATAGGCGGCTATTTTGGTTATTCACCACGTCACCCGGGCCACCCGACACCTGCTGTTCTGGTCACTGATCGCGATAGCCCTCGTCTTGAGCGCGGTACGGGTTTTTTTGATCGATATTGCCGATTACCGTAGCGCACTCGAACAAAAAGTCCGCGAGACCACCGGCATTCCGCTGCATATCGGCAAACTGGGCGCGAATATGCGCGGCTTCAGCCCGGAATTCTTGCTGCGGGAAATCGCTATCGAAGGCAGCGAAGCCGGCGCGAAGCCCGCTATCCGCTTGCAAGAAGTGCGGATCGGCATCGATTTACTGGAATGGTTATTCACCCAGGACCCCATGGCCGCCAGTTGGGTGACGCTGGTGGGCGCCAAACTGGATATTCTGCGTAACGAGGACGGTAGCCTCAGTATCAAAGGCCTGCAAAGTAGCGACGAGCAACCACTATGGCTGTTACAGGGGGGCAAATACGAGATTCTGCAAAGCCAGGTGACCTGGCAGGATCTGAAGCGGCATCGACCGCCGGTGACTGTCGAACACTTCGATTTGCTGATCAAAAACCACTATCTCGATCAAAGCCACGAGATCCATCTGCTCAGCAGCCTGCCCGAGCAATACGGCGATAGCTTGCGCATTTCCGCGCGGCTTAACGGCAATATTTTCCAGGCCAACGCGATTAACGGTCAAATTTATGTGGAAGGCAGCAATCTGCAAGGGCCGGCTTGGCTGATCGAGGATTTACCGCTGGGCTTGCATTTGGAATCCGGCTCGGGCGATATGCGGATCTGGAGCCAATGGCGTGACTCCATGCCTTACCAAGTCAGCGGTTATCTGCAAGGTCAACAGATTAAACTCAGCAGGCAGCAAGGCAAACCGCTGCAACTCGACACCTTTGAAGGCAATCTGGCTTGGACCGAGCAAAATGGCCGGCAACGCTGGAGTGCCTACGACGTTAATGTCTTCGCAAATCATCAGCGCTGGCGGGATGGTGAGGTCTATCTACAGCAGGACGCGCAGGGCAATCTCAGCGGTGTGATCAAACAGTTGAATTTGCAAGCCTTGATGCATCTGATACCGCCGTTTCTACCGGCAGAGCAAACCGATTGGGCTAAATGGCTGAAACTCAATCCGCAAGGCAATTTGCAAGACTTGGCGTTTTACTTTGACGGCAACCAGCAACGCTATGCGCTTAATGGCCGTTTCAGCCAGCTTGGCAACGATGCGCAAGGCGACCTGCCGCAAATACAGGCACTGAGCGGCTCTATCATCGCCGGCGACCAAGGCGGGCAATTGATATTCGATAGCGTGAACGCCAAATTCAATGCGCCGCAAATGTTCAGAAGTAGCCTGGACGTCCCGCGCTTGCAAGGCCGAATCGACTGGCGGCAAACCGATACCGACTGGCAAATTTCCAGCGAAAATCTGCAACTCGACAGCGTCGCCTTCCACACCCAAACCAATCTGCAACTCAGTATCCCGAAAAATAACGATAGTGCGGTTATCGATATGCGCACCCGTTTCGGCAATTTCAAAGACATCAGTAACGTACCGCAATACCTGCCGGCCAAAATTATGGGTAAGGATGCGGTCGCCTGGCTGGACGACGCCTTTATCGGCGGGCATATCGACAAGGGCGAAATGCTGTTGAACGGCAAGCTGGCGGACTTTCCGTTCAGCAATGGTCCCGGCCGGTTTGAGGTGGTGTTTGCGATAGACGACGGTGAAATCCAGTTCAACGCCTTATGGCCGCATTTGCGAGCGGTGCATGCCGACGTGCAATTCCTCGGTGCGGACCTGAAGGTGGCGATCAATGGCGGCCGTAGCGAAAACGTTGATATCAATCAAGCCGTGGTCTCGATTCCGGATCTGGCCAATAGCGATTATGTTTACGTGTTGGGCCAGGTGCAGAGCAAGTTACCGCACAGTTTGCAGTATCTGCAAAAAACCCCGTTACGCGCCAAAATCGATCCGCTGGCCAAAGTGTTGGCCCCGGATGGCAACACCCAGGTCGATCTTGATTTGAAAATCGCTTACTACGAAACGCTACCGACCACCGTTAAAGTCGATGCGCATCTGGATAAGGCCCGCTTGCTGGTCAGGCCGGTCGATCTTGCGGTTAACGACATCAGCGGCGTACTGCGCTTTACGGAAGATAGGGTCAGCAGCAACCGCCTGGAAGGCAGTACCCTGGGTTATCCAATACACGCCGTACTGCAAAGCGATGCCAGCGCCACGCAAATCCTGATAGACGGCACGACCGACATCAACCGCCTGGAAAAACAATTCAGTTTCCTGAAAAACCAGGTTGCCGACGGTAGCTTTAACTATCAAACCGTATTGATACTACCTTACGATGCGGCTCGGCCGTCTACCCTGAACATCAGCAGCAACTTGCAGGGCGTAACGATCAATACGCAAGACGCACTGGCCAAATCCGCAGATCAAGAGCAAGCCTTGAATCTGCAATTTACGCTCGAAAACAGCAGCGCTTACTTGCCCTTAAAAGTTGCTTACGGCAAGGAATTGAACGCAGCACTGTTGATAGACGGCAAACAAAATCAGCTGCATTCCGGGCATATCGTCTTCGGCCAAGAACCGGCGGACTTTTTTGAACCGGCCGGTTTGAAATTGCAAATCCGGCAACCGCAATTCAAATTATCCGATGCGCTTGCCGCATTCTCCGATACCGAAACTCAGCAACGCTTGCCGGCCTTAAAAGAAGTGATGCTGGATACCGAGCAACTGATCTGGCAGGGCCAGAATATCGGCGCGCTGAAATGCCGGCTCCAGCATCTGAATCAGGCGTGGCAAGCCACGTTGGATAGCCCGATGGCGCGCGGTAAATTGATCTTACCCGATCAACGCGGCGGCGCCAATGTTATCAAGCTACAGATGGATTATCTGAATTTGTCGGCGATGGACGGTCTGAATTTCGATGCGGCGGAAGAAGTGGTCACCGACTTGCCCTTAATCGACATCGACAGTAAACAACTGCTATGGCGCGGCGTGGATTTGGGCAGCTTAAAACTGCATACCGAGCGGCTGATCAACGGCATTCATTTCAAACATGTGCAACTGGCCAGCGTGGCCGGTACGATAGACTTCAGCGCGGACTGGATCAAACTGGTCGGCGGCAGCTCGACGCAATTGACCGGCAAGCTGAACATGAACGGTTTTGGCTTGTTCTTGTCGCAGCTGGGTTTTACCGATGATTTAAGAGGCACCCATGCCGAAATCAATTTCAACGGCGGCTGGCACGGCGCCCCGCAGCAGTTTGCCACGGCCAACCTGACCGGACAAATGCAACTGAAATTCAGCGACGGCCGCATTTCCAGCATCGAACCCGGCTTTGGTCGCTTGTTGGGCTTGATCGCCATGGAGCAATGGGCCAAACGCTTGAGTCTGGATTTTACCGACGTCTACCGGCAGGGTCTGGCCTTTGACCAGATTACCGGCGATTTTAAAATCAGCAACGGTCTGGCCTATACCGACAATTTATTGATCGACGCAGTATCGGCAAAACTCAGCATAGCCGGCACCGCCGACCTGGTAAAAAAGACCATGGACCATCGCGTCGCCGTCGTGCCCAAGAGTTCCGGGGCTGTGCCGATTGCTGGTACAATCGTCGGCGGTATCGCCACCATCATTACCCAGGTAGTGACGGACGATTACAAAGAAGGTTATTTTTTCGGCTCGCAATACAAACTTGCCGGGCCGTGGGGTAATGTCGAGGTTACGCCGCTGCACGATCAGGACGGCCTAGTGCAAAAAGCCTGGCGCGGCCTAACCGGCGGCTGGCTGGAATCGCTGAGCAAATGAGCGGCCCTGCCAACCAAGCTTCCCCAACAGTTAAAACTATCGAAAACAATTAAAATCAGGGACACCTCATGACCATATGTGCCGCCATCCAGATGGCCTCCGGACCGCAAGTCAGCGCCAATTTGCTCGAAGCCGAGAAACAGATCGCCGAAGCCGTAAAAGCCGGCGCGAAACTGGTGGCCTTGCCGGAAAATTTCGCCATCATGGGCATGAACGAATACGACAAAGTGAAAGTCAGCGAACAGGATGGCTCAGGCCCTATCCAGGATTTTCTGGCCACCACCGCGAAAAAATACGGGGTTTGGGTGATAGGCGGCACGATGCCGATGCAGGCCACCGCCCCCAACAAAGTCCGCGCCGCCTGTTTGATTTACAACGAACAAGGCGACCGGGTTGCCCGCTACGATAAGGTGCATTTGTTCGACGTCAGCGTGCCGGACACCGCCGAAGAATACCGCGAATCGGATTCGGTGGAAGCCGGCGATGCCTCCTGCGTGATTGATACGCCGTTTGGCCGACTTGGTGTAGCGGTTTGCTACGATTTGCGTTTCCCGGAGTTTTTCCGGCCAATGACCCGGCAAGGCCTGGATATATTGGTCATTCCTTCCGCATTTACCGCCAAAACCGGCGCTGCGCACTGGGAAGTGTTGTTGCGGGCCCGCGCCATCGAAAACCTTTGCTACGTCATCGCGCCGAATCAAGGCGGCTTTCATATGAACGGTCGGCAAACCTACGGCCACAGCATGGTGATCGATCCTTGGGGCGTGGTACTGGATTGTTATAAAACCGGTCCTGGCTTTGTCAGCGCCGAGATCGATAAAAGCCGCCTGGAAAAAACCCGCCTGTCTTTCCCGGTGCTGGAACATAGACGCTTTTTTTGCGAGTGAGCCTTATGTTGTTAAGAAAGCTGACTTACGGCCTGCCTTGCCTGTTGCTGACAGCTTGCGCGGATGCGCCGGACAAATACCGCGACACCCATCACCTGGAACTGCCGCCGGTTTTACCGATAGAACACACCAATCCGCAGCCGGCAGTGGCTGCCGACGATTTAAAGCCCAAGTCGGCTCTGGCCGATTTGATGGCGTTTACCGACGAAGGGGGCAAGCCCGTGCTTACCTTAAAAACCCGCCCCGACCGGGCTTGGGAAATGGTCGCCACGGCATTGAAAATCAGCAATATCGAAGTGCTGGATAAAAGCCAGGAAGATCAACGCTTCCAGGTGCGTTATGACCCGGACACCAGCGGCAAGGATGTCGGCTTGTTGCGCTCCTTATTGAATAATGATTACGACGAAGCCGAGTACACCATCAAGTTGAAAGAAGAGCGCCGAGGCTTAACCGTCAATGCCAACCTAACAAAACCGGACGACTTGGAGTTTGGCGAAGATGGCTCGGCAGAGCTGATACGCCTGCTACACAAGGCCATAGACGAAAAAATCATCAACCGCCAACCTGACAAGAAGACCGACGAATAAGCGGGAAGGGTTGAGTTAAGCATCGTTCCGTCGCCAATGCCCGGACTTGCCGCCGCTTTTTTCCAGCAAGCGCACCCCTTGAATCGTCATGCCGCGGTCCACGGCTTTGCACATGTCGTAAATAGTCAACAAGGCAATCTGAGTCGCGGTGAGCGCTTCCATTTCCACGCCGGTTTGGCCGGTGGTCTTCACGGTGGTTTGACAATAGACCCGACTCAAGTCGGTTTGGGCTTGCAGGCTAAGCTCGACATGGCTGATCGGTAAAGGGTGGCAGAGCGGAATCAAATCGGCGGTTTTTTTACAGGCCATAATGCCGGCAATGCGGGCGATGCCCAACACATCACCCTTCTTGTGGGTGCCGGACACAATCAGCGCCAAAGTTTCCGGCTGCATCTCTATGTAACCCTCGCAAACCGCTTGACGTTGGGTGATGGCCTTATCCCCGACATCCACCATATGGGCTTCTCCGGCGGCATTAAAATGAGTGAGCGGCGAATTGGACATGGCATACTAGGCAAGTGGAATCAGCCAAGCATTGTATTACCGGGTGAATGAAGATGTCGATTAAAGTGCTTTACTTTGCAAGCTTGAAGGACCGCTTAGGCCTTAGCGGCGACGAACTCAAAATCGAGGCGCCGCTGACGGTACTTGAGGTTTGGCAACGGCTTAATCCGAACGTGGACATGCCCGATACGATGTTGGCGGCGATCAATATGGAGTATGTCGGGCTGGATGCTGAAGTTGACGACGGCGACGAAGTGGCGTTTTTTCCACCGGTGACCGGAGGTTGAAATGATGACCATCAAACTCAGCGGCGAGATTTTCGATCCCTGGCAAGAACTGGCCGATTTTCAAGCCCAAGCTGTCGACATGGCCGGCAAATACGGCGCTACCGGCGTCTTTGTCGGCACCATGCGCGACTTTAATCAAGGTGACGAGGTACGCGGCATGTACTTGGAACATTATCCGGGCATGACCGAAAAACAATTGCAGCATATTGTCGAACAAGCCCAAAGCCAGTGGCAGTTGTTGGATGTGTTGCTGATCCATCGCATCGGGCAGGTATCACCCAACGATACCCTGGTGCTGGTGGCGGTGTGGTCCGCGCATCGCGGCGATGCTTTTGACGCCAGCCGCTTCATTATGGAAAATTTGAAAAGCCAGGCGCCGTTTTGGAAACGGGAAACCTTGGAATCCGGGCAAATCCGCTGGGTAGAAAAAAACAGTAACGGCTATCTAAAGCAACCGTGATGCTGTCAAGACTGGCGCAAATTACCCGTAGACTTTGTATCGGCAGCATAATTTACCGTCGGCATTTCGCCCAATGACTGGGCTTGCAGCTGCTGTTGCAGTTCGGCAATTTGCTGGTTGGATTGAGTAAGCTGCTGTTTCAATTCATTTATGGTTTCATGCAGATATTCGAAGTGAACTTGAAAATAGCGCGCCGACGGGAAGCAGGCATCCAAGGCTTCCGGCGACATTTTGTCCAATTTGGTTCGAGATCGTCTTGTTTTCATATTACACCTAATCATCATTATCGGCTAAAGCATACCCATTCGGCATGATTGCTATGATGCTGTTAATAGTAAGACGTTCCAGAACGCAAATCCCCCACTTAAAATACCAAATATTTTAGCAATCACTCCTGTCGTCAAGCATACTTACCCGGCAACCAGCCACGCTCGACGCATTCCCGAAAATTCCATTGCGGCATATTCTCGGTTTTATAGCTCCAGAAAAACCACCCCAGATACTTTTCGAACACGGTCAGCTGGGCGGCCGCGTAACCGCGACAAGCGATATCGAATTGAATGTCGTCCATCCGCTTATGGCCATGATCGAAAGGCCCCTCGGCCCAAAGCGCCGCCAGTTTTGCATCCAATCCCAAACTCCATTCGCCGACATAGGTCGGCAGACCCAGGCCGCCGATGATCTCGTCGGCTTCGGTTTTCCAGTCGCAAACTACTTTTTGCAGATGCCGATAAATATCCCTGTCGATATCGTCTTGCACAAAACATTGATAACGATGTATACCGAAGATCACATTGCCATAATTGGGCGGCTGTAAAAAACCGGCGTATTCGCGAAACGACCGGAAACCATCATGAAATATCACCGCCACCTGTTCGGCCGGACAATGGCGGCGAATGCGCCAATAAGCGGCATCGGTGTAACGTTTCAACAATTCCGTATCCACATCCCAGCGCGGCTCGTTTAACACCTCAATCCCGTGCAAAGCTGGGCGCTTGCCGTAACGCTGGGCCAATCGTTCCAGAGTATCCAGGGAATAGTCGATATAGGCGTCTTGGGTATGCCACTCGCAGACATCCTGGATACCGCCATTATCGAAGCCGTTCTGACAGCCGGGCGCTGCATGTAGATCGACAACGACCTTTAACCCAAATTCTTCGGCCCAATCGAAAGCACGATCAAGCACCTCTGCGCCGCCGCCGACAAAGGGATGCCGTGCCGCGCCGAAACTATGATGATAGGGGTAATCGGCCGCGAACAGCCAGTAGCCAACCGGGATGCGCACCGCATTGACCCCGACTTGCGCCAACCAGGCAAAGTCGGCGCGGGTGATGAAGGTTTGCCAATGCTGCTGCAAACGGGTTTCGGCCTCGCGGCCCAATTCGACGCACCAACTGGTCTCGTCCCTGGCATTCAACCCGGCAAACAAACTGGGCGTCATCCATTTTTCTAAAACCAACCAACCGCCCAGATTCACACCGCGCAGCTTGTTAGCAGACATCATGGCAACTCCCAAGACAAAGACGTCCTAGAGCACGTTACCCGTTAACAGAGGGTAATCCGCCGTTTGTACAAGGCCTGTATGTTGGGCTGCTTGGTGATGGTCAGTACCGCCGAATCCGAGAGTCTTTTATGAATCATATTAACCATATCCACTTCACCTTCGGGGTCGAGTGAATCGAAGGCTTCCTGCATCAATATCCATTTAGGTTTGTGCAACAACAGCCGCACTAGGCCCAAACGTTGTTTCTGTTCACGCTCAAGATTCTTTTCCCAATCAGCAACCTGATCGAGCTGCTCTTCCAGCTCTTTCACACCGGCCAGTTCAAGGGTATTTTCCAAAACCTGCTGATCGAAAGCGGAAGGGTCGGATGGGTAGCAAATTGACGCGCGCAAAGTGCCGGTCGGTAGATACGGACGCGGCGGCATAAAGAACATTCTTTCATCATTCGGCAATTCGATCACGCCTTCGCCCCACGGCCAAAGGCCTGCTATGGCTTTGAACAGCTTATTACCGGAAAAGGCGTTACCGGCAATCAACACCCGCTCTCCGGCCTTGATTTCTTCGTTAAGGGTAGACACGCAGATAATTCTGTCTAAACGCGAAATGCATAAATCGCGAAATGCCAATACTGATTTGTCACTTTTTACTAACCGAATTCGATACGGATCGGGTTTGGCGATTTCCCGTTCCAATTGTTCCAAAGCCTTGCTCAATCCCAATACCCGCTCGACTGAGGCGCGCCATTCCGCAACCTTACCCATATTGTCAACCGGCCAGGACAAAGCCGCGACCATTTGCTGGAAAGCCTGCGCGGATTGCATCAATGCCCCCAGGCTGATAGTACCCAGAATGAAGCGCGGTGCCGACACCAGAATAGGGAACGCCATCGACAGTATCGAATAACCTGAGCTGAACATGGTGATACGTTGCCAAGCATGGGTTTGCTGATTCCAGGCGTCGACAATATTCCCGAATAAGCGGTGAAAATGCGGATTCTCATGGCGCTCACCGTGGATCAAGGCAATGGCTTGCGCATTCTCACGGGCTTTAACCAGCGCGAAGCGGAAATTGGCTTCCACGGTCTGTCTGTTGTCGGTAGCCATGGTGAGCGGTTTACCGATCCACCAACCCAGCGTGGATGCGCTAGCGGCGTAAATCAGCGCCAACCAGACCAGATGGCCTTGAATGGGGATTTCGACCAAACCTAAATTTACCGTAACGGTCCCCGACAAGGTCCACAGTATCTCGGTAAAACTGGTCAACAACAGTAAGCAATAAAAAAAAGTGTGTAACAAATCAATTGCGTATTCAGTGGAAATGCGCACATCTTCAGCGATCCGGCCATCAGGATTATCATGCTGCCCCGGCAAATGAGTAACCAGATAGTGTCGGCCGTCTCGCATCCATTGGCCGATCAATTTGTCGGTTAGCCAACCCCGCCAACTCAATTGCAAACGACGTTTGACGACCAGATGGGTAGCTGTAATCGCCATATTCGCGATAAAAATCAAGACGATCAGGCCAACCTGGGTAAACAGTCTGGACATAGAGCGCTGCTCCAAGGCATCGAATAAATCCGCGCTCCATTCGGTAATAATCACCGACACTGCAATTTGCGCCACTGTCAACGCGACCAAAAACGCCGATAAGGTCCGGATGGTCGTCTTATTTTCCGAGCACCAGAACGGGCCTGCTAATCGGACGAATTGCATAAAAAATTTGCTGGTTGTTCGCAAGGCCGTACTCCTCGTTTAAGGTCGTCGCGCAATATAACAAAATTAAACACATCGATAACCATCAAATGTATTGGTATGCAGCTGCCTGCGCCTCAGGCTAAGGATAGGTTTTTGTGTTTTATGGAGAAAACAGAGGGACAAATCAGGATTGGAGATTGTTTGGCCAGCTTGGTTTAGCCGGTTTGCGACGAGCGATGATTACCGCTCGTCGGCGGGCGTTGCGTAATTATCGTTTCATCGACTCAAAGAACGCGGCATTGGTTTTAAAGTCTTTGAGTTTACCCAATAGAAATTCGGATGCCGCCAGTTCGTCCATCGGTTGCAGGATTTTCCGCAAAATCCAGGTTTTTTGCAGTTCGTCAGGATCAACCAGATATTCTTCACGGCGGGTGCCGGAGCGGTTGATGTTAATGGCCGGATAGATCCGTTTCTCAGCGATTTTCCGCTCCAGATGCAGTTCCATGTTACCGGTACCTTTGAATTCTTCGAAGATCACCTCGTCCATCCGCGAGCCGGTTTCGACCAGTGCGGTGGCGATGATGGTCAAACTGCCGCCTTCTTCTATATTCCGCGCCGCACCGAAAAAGCGTTTGGGTTTTTCCAGCGCGTTGGCATCCACACCGCCGGACAACAATTTGCCGGATGAAGGCACCACCATGTTGTAAGCGCGGGCCAGACGGGTAATCGAGTCTAACAGTATAACCACGTCGTGCTTGTGCTCAACCATGCGCCGGGCTTTTTCGATGACCATATCGGCCACTTGCACGTGGCGGGTGGCCGGTTCGTCGAAGGTACTGGAGACCACTTCGCCGCGCACGCAACGCTCCATCTCGGTCACCTCTTCCGGGCGTTCGTCGATCAGCAGTACGATCAGGTAGCATTCGGGATTATTCTCGGCAATGGCATGGGCAATGCTTTGCATGATCATGGTTTTACCGGCTTTCGGCGGAGAAACGATCAGGCCGCGCTGGCCTTTACCGATAGGGGCAATCAAGTCGATGATACGGGCGGTTAAATCTTCGCTGGTACCGTTGCCTTGCTCCAGGCGGAAGCGTTTGTTGGCAAACAGCGGTGTCAGGTTGGAAAAGGAAATCTTGTTTTTGGATTGCTCGGGCGATTCGAAGTTGATGCTTTCCACCTTCAACATCGCGAAATAACGTTCACCTTCCTTGGGTGGGCGAATTTTACCGCTGACCGTATCGCCGGTGCGCAAACCGAAACGTCGGATCTGGCTGGGCGATACATAAATATCGTCGGGGCCCGCCAAATAAGAACAACCGGGGGTTCTTAAAAAACCGAATCCGTCCGCCAGTATTTCCAAAACCCCATCGCCAAAAATATCTTCCCCGCTCTTAGCCTGTTTCTTCAAAATCGCAAAAATCAATTCCTGCTTTCGGGCTCTGTCGATATTTTCCAGCCCCAAGGACTCGGCAATTGCAATGATTTCAGTGACTTGTTTAAGTTTTAACTCGGTAAGATTCATGTTGATTAAGGGAAATGAAAGAAATGCAAAACAGCAGAGTGCTGTTTACAGCGGCAGGTAGTTGTTGGATTAATTAAGGACGTTCAGAATGCGAAGAAGCAAGCGGAGAAAATTCTAGCGCAATAACCGGACTTATCAAAAACATTTTTAATAAATCCGGTGATTCGGCTCGATTTAGAGGTTGCTATCGATAAACGCAGCCAATTGGGATTTGGTTAAGGCGCCAACTTTAGTCGCTTCCACTTCGCCGCCCTTGAAAAGCATCAAAGTCGGAATACCTCGTACACCGTAGTGCTGAGGCGTTTTGGGGTTTTCGTCGATATTCAGCTTGGCAACAGTGAGTTTGCCTTGATACTCGGATGCAATTTCATCCAAAACCGGGGCGATCATTTTGCACGGACCACACCATTCTGCCCAATAATCGACCAATACCGGCGTACCGGCTTTCAACACAGTTTCATTAAAATCAGCGTCTGATACATGAAGGACTAGGTCGCTCACGCCATTCTCCATTAGTTTACAAAGTCAAGACTATAGTTTCGCGGCGCTTTAATTGTCAAT
>Ga0123390_1051462_pt1 | contig 24982 bp, 17 predicted proteins | sample T3HHNO3metaT_FD_89918 | JGI IMG/M metagenome (GOLD analysis project Ga0123390, IMG submission 89918) | Methane-oxidizing artificial microbial communities from Washington, USA to study methane cycling - T3-HHNO3 metaT (Metagenome... | ecosystem: Engineered > Modeled > Simulated communities... | reverse complement strand
GTTTTTCTGTAGCTATTCGATAAGACTTTGTGATGGAATACGCGTAAAGTCTTCAATGGTATAAGCGAATGGTTGGGTATGCCTGTGGGCAATGGTGGTGGCGTGTTTAATTTATATCGTATTACATGTGATCAAAATTGAATGTACATCATTCATTAGGGTGCCTGAATCAATGCGCGTGTTGCAATTTAAGCTTTATTTAACTACTTGGTGTGTGGGTTGTCTGCTTATGGCTACTGGCATGCAAGCGGACGCGCGCAGTCAAGTGAAGCTGCAATTAAAGTGGCACCATCAATTTCAGTTTGCTGGTTATTATGCTGCCTTAGAAAAAGGCTACTACCGGCAAGAAAATCTAGATGTGGAGATTATTGAAGGTGGCAAGCAAAGGCCGCCTGTCAAGCAACTGCTGGCCGGTGCTGCAACCTATGCCATTGGCGATTCCGATATTCTCATTGACCGTGTGGCAGGCAAGCCGATTGTTGCAATTGCCTCTACTTTCCAACACTCTCCTTATGTGCTGTTGAGCTTGCGCGAGCAGCAAATATTTAGTCCTCAAGATTTAATTGGCAAACGCATCATGCTCTCGAATGGTTTGGGCGAAGCGCAGTTTATAGCGATGATGAATAAGCAGGGCATTGATATGAAGCTGCTGAAGATCGTGCCTCACACTTGGAACTTGAATGACTTAACGCAAGGTAAGGTGGATGTCATGTCTGCTTATGCTTCTGTTGAGCCGATACAGCTGGAATTACAAGGTTATTCGCCTGCCATATTAAGTACACAAAAGTTTGGGGTGGATTTCTATGGCGATATTCTGTTTACCACTGAGCAAGAAATTCGCACCCATCCTGAGCGTGTAGAAGCATTTTTGCGCGCCACCAAAAAAGGCTGGAATTATGCATTTAGCCATCCGGAGGAGTTGGCTGACCTCATTCTTAAAAAAGAAAGTGTTTCAAAAAACGGTATCACCCACGACACCTTATTGAGAGAGGCTTATGCCATGAGGCCCTATGTGATGTCTGACATTGTTGAAGTGGGGCATATGAATCAAGAGCGTTGGGCGCATATAGCAAAAACACTGTCAGACCTCAACATGATCCCCAAACGCTATGTGTTGGATGGCTTTATCTATCACCCCAAAAGCAATATGGATGCAAGTGCTGCACGCTGGTTAGGTGGGTTAGGGCTGGCGTTACTTGCATTGATAGGCACTGTATCGGTATGGAATTTACAGATTCGTAGAAAAGTACGTATTAGAACAAAAGCCCTTCAAGACGAAGTCCTAAGGCGAGAGCACGCAGAGGAGCTACTCAAAATTGCCGGTGAGGCGGCAAGGTTAGGGGGGTGGATTTTAGAGCTAGAGGAACAGCGCGTGCTGTGGTCGGATGAAGTCGCGGCCATTCATGATTTGCCGGCCGGCTATACGCCCAGTATTGAAGAGGGCGTAAGTTACTTTGTGCCAGAGCATCGCCATATCATTCAAAAAGCTGTGCACGACTGTATTCATCAGGGCGAGCCATACGACTTGGAGCTGGAAAAAATCACGGCTTTAGGTCGCCGAATTTGGGTGCGCACTATTGGGCAACCAGTGCGCGATGCGTATGGCAATATTGTCCGATTGCAAGGTGCTTTTCAAGATATATCCGAACGTAAGAAATTAGAAGCATTTAAAATGGGGCAGCGTGCCATTTTAGAAAAAATTGCGGTCGATGCAACTCTGAATGAGATATTGCATGCCGCAGTAGCATTGATAGAGGCGCAGTTTCCACACTGTTTGTGTTCTGTCATGTTGCTGGATCATGACGAAATGCATCTGGCGGATGGCGTCTCGATTAAGTTGGACGCTCGCTATGTGACACAACTGCACGGACTCACCATTGGTGCGCGGGCAGGCTCGTGCGGAACTGCCGCATATGAAAAAAGACGGGTCGTTGTCACTGACATTGCACAAGACCCGCTGTGGGAAAGTTACCAACACTTGGTGACAGACTTTGGTCTAAAAGCCTGTTGGTCCTCTCCTATCTTTTCGAGCAAACAAAAAGTACTAGGCACGTTTGCCGTGTATTACCAAACAGTGGCGGGGCCAACCGATGCTGAGCTTGAGTTAGTGGATGCACTTTCCCACTTGCTTGGTATTGCCATCGAGCGCCACCAATCGCAACAACATTTACGCTTACTGGAGACCGGGATTGCCAGGCTGAATGATGTTGTGATGATTACCGAGGCAGAGCCGATTGACGCTGGTGGGCCGCGTATTCTGTTCGTCAATGATGCCTTTGAGCGGGTGACCGGATATAGCCGCGAAGAAGTGATTGGTAAATCGCCACGCATATTGCAAGGCGAGCATACGCAAAAAGAAGAGTTAAGAAAAATCAAACAGGCACTTCAGGATTGGCAGCCAGTACGGGCCGAGGTGATTAACTATAAAAAGTCCGGCGAAGAGATTTGGCTGGAGTTGGATATTGTCCCAATCAGCGATGACACTGGCTGGTATACCCATTGGGTGGCAGTAGAGCGTGATATTACGCAGCGTAAGCAGGCCGAAAGCAAAATCCAGCAACTGGCGTTTTATGATCCGATGACCAACTTGCCCAATCGGCAGTTGTTGCTTGACCGCTTAGAACAGCGCCTTGCTTCCAGCACACGCACACATCATGCTGGCGCGGTTATCTTTATTGATTTGGATAATTTTAAATCACTCAACGACACGCACGGGCATGATGTGGGTGACTTATTGCTGATTGAGGTGGCGCAGCGCGTGGTGGCGTGTGTGCGGGAAACCGATACCGTGAGTCGATTGGGCGGCGACGAGTTTGTGGTGATTATTGACGAGCTTGATGAAAACCTGCAAGAGGCGGCAGTACAGGCCAGCGCAGTGTGTGAAAAAATACTCAATAGCTTTAAAAAGCCGTTTCATTTAAAGCAATATGTGCATCACAGCTCGCCTAGTATTGGCGTTACGCTGTTTAACTACCAACAGCCCACTACTGTGGATGAACTATTAAGGCGTGCAGATTTGGCGATGTACAAAGCCAAAAGCTCCGGCCGCAATACCTACCGATTCTTTGACCCGCAAATGCAAGCGGTGGTCAATGACCGTGTATCCCTTGAGGGGGATTTGCATTTGGGGATTCGCTATCAGCAGTTTGAGCTGTACTACCAGCCGCAGATGGATAGTGCACGGCATGTGATTGGCGCAGAAACTTTGATTCGCTGGCATCATCCTGACCGCGGCTTGGTGATGCCCGGCCAGTTTATTCAATTGGCAGAAGACTCAGGCCTGATCTTGCCGATTGGCCAGTGGATACTTGAAACCGCCTGTAAACAGTTATTGGCTTGGGCCGCACAGCCGCATACTGCACACTTGGTGCTTGCTGTGAATGTGAGCGCGCGTCAATATTTACAAGCGGATTTTGCAGAAAAGCTGATTGCACTGCTAGATAGAACAGGTGTAGACCCTACGAAGTTGAAGTTGGAACTGACGGAAAGTATGTTGGTGGAAAATGTAGAAGACATCATTGTTAAAATGTCTGCACTCAAAGCCAAAGGCGTGGGCTTCTCTTTAGATGATTTTGGTACGGGTTATTCTTCGCTTTCTTACTTAAAACGTTTGCCACTCGATCAGCTAAAAATTGATCAGTCCTTTGTGCGTGATGTGATGACTGATCCCAATGATGCTAGCATCGTACGCGCGATTATTACCCTAGGGTTAAATTTGGGCTTGGATGTGATTGCCGAAGGCGTGGAGACAGAGGCGCAATTGCAAATATTGCTGGCCAATGGCTGTAAAGCATTTCAAGGGTATTTGTTCAGCAAGCCTGTGCCTATTACACAGTTCGATAGCTTGCTGAATGCAGCCACACTTCCAGCCAATTAATTTTAGGCACACTGCTTAATCGCTGAAATCACTATTGCAGCCGTTTTGTATCAGCACAACAATGCAATAATTTATACGGTAAATAAATAGTGAGCGAATATTTGATGGGCTCACTAAAAATGTGTAAAGTGAAGCCATCAGCCGCGTCTGCGTTGACTCACACGCTGTTAAGCCTGTGTGACTGTGTTAAGGAGTGCTTTCAATGCGACAATCAGTATCATGCCCAGTACCTGCCAATGAACCTCAGCGCATTGCGTCATTGTATGCGTATGATATTTTAGATTCGTTGCCAGAAATGGACTTCGATACGCTAGCCAGTGTTGCTGCCAATGCTTTGAAAATGCCAGCAGCCGTGATTGGGCTGATGGATTCCGAGCGATTATGGTTTAAGTCACAAATCGGTTTGGGTGTCACACATCTTGATCGTAGTATTGCATTTTGTGCGCATGCCATTATGCGACCAGATGAGGTGCTGGTCAGCGAAGATTTAACAAAAGATGCTCGGTTTGTGCATAACCCGCTGGTGACCAACGCCCCCAATTTAAGATTTTATGCAGGCGCGCCACTCATCAATCAACAGGGCTATGCGCTTGGGACCATTGCCGTAGCCGATACACAACCCAGAACACTGTCCGATGCAGAAAAGCAGTTGTTAAAAGACTTTGCCAAACTTGTAATTCTGGCAATAGAAAGCCGTAAAACTGCCACGCTGCTGCAAAAATTGGCCATGACAGATCAATTGACCGGCTTACCTAATCGTGTGCACTTTGAGCGTGTGCTCAATGCGGAAATCTCACATGCCAAACGTAGCAAGATTCCCTTTAAGTTGTACTTGATGGATTTGGATAATTTTAAATGGATCAATGATACCTTTGGGCACCCCGCAGGAGATGAGGTGTTACAGGAAGTGTCGCAACGCATGCTCAATGAAATTAGGGCAGAAGATTTGCTAGCGCGTTTAGGTGGCGATGAGTTTGGTTTGATTGTGCGTGGCGACTGTAGTCAGTTTAAAGATACCATCACCTCGAGGATGGCCTATGCGGTATCTGCGCCACTGACGTTATCCAATGGCAGCGAAGTGAGCGTAGGGATGTCTATCGGCAGCGTTGCGTTCTCTGAGTCTGTTGATTCTATTGGCGAACTGCTGGGTGTTGCAGACGAGTTGCTGTATCAACAAAAGCGAAAGTAATCCGCTGTTAGGATGACAAGCCCAGCGTTCTGAGGTTGGCCAATCGCCCGTGATAGAGCGCAGAGACCAAATCTGACTGTGTAACGATACCCACAAGCCTCTGCTCACTATCGACGACCGGAATATGGTGCAATACTCGGCCTTGCGTCATCAGTGGAATCAGCTCAATGATATGCATATCGGCGCTCGCTGTGACTACGGGTGAACTCATGATTTGACCGACAACTTCTGGTTTGTCTGCATGATGGCCAGCGGTGCGTCGGATGAATTGCTTGAGTTTGACTTCAAAATTATCATACACCTCAAGGTTTGCATTTTTCATAAAATCAATTTGCGTGATGATACCAATGACCAAGTTGCTTTTATTGACCACGGGCAGCGCCTTGATTTTATGCTGGCGCATCAGCGCCCAGGCCTCTTCCAGCTCTGTACCAAACTCTACGCTAATTACCTCTGTCGACATGATGTCGCGGCATTTGATTTCACCAAAGCGTCTGCGATACGCATGCATCTCGGTTTGTTGAAACAGTTTTTCCAGATCATCACGGCTGATATACAACAGCTCGTTATTTTCTTTCAATACTTCATTCAAGTCATCTGTGGTAAACCCAAACCGCAATTCTGGTGGAATGGTTTCGTTGGCAGCTTCTTTTTTTCTATGCCGAGCATGATGTGGGTATTCGTGCCGGGTGGTGGTATGAAAAACGATGGCGGTGATAATCAGAATGACAGAATTCAGTGCTACCGGCGCAGCTACAAACCAATACCCTAGCGCATGAATGGCTGGCCCGCCCAACACTGCGGTGAGTGCAACCGCGCCACTTGGGGGGTGCAGGCAACGCATGCATAACATCAGTAAAATGGAGGCGCCCACAGCAATCGAAGCTGCCAACATGGGATTGGGAATCCATATGGCGCAGGTGACGCCGACTAATGCGGCAACCAGATTGCCACCTAATAAAGACCATGGTTGTGCTAATGGGCTGGCTGGTAATGAAAACAGTAGTACCGCGGAAGCCCCCATAGGGGCAATCAAGTAAGGGACACTGGAGAGTTCGCCAGTGATAAGGTATGTAGATACGGCTGTTAGCGCGATACCTGCAAATGCACCGATAGCAGCGCGCAAGCGCTCACGGTTGGAAATGACGATGGCTTCCGGTACAAAGCCAGACAGCCAATCATATAGTCTGATCATGTAAAGCTCGTTGGATTCAATAGACGCTGATTTTACACTGTGCACTTTTTCAGTGCATGTGTTATTTTCTGCGTCAGTTGATCTCCTGATTATTTTTCAACAAACGCGCGCTCAATCACATAGTCTGCCGGGTCGCCAATACGTGGCGATACACGGAAACCGCGTGCATCCAGTAGCGCTTCTGTGTCTTTGAGCATTTGCGGGCTACCGCATATCATGGCTCTGTCATGCTCAGGGCTTAATGGCGGCAGACCGATATCGTCAAACAGTTTGCCACTGTTGATCAGATCGGTAAGTCGGCCTTGATTACGGAAAGGTTCTCTGGTGACGGTTGGGTAGTAAATGAGCTTTTGTTTGACTTCATCACCAAAAAACTCGTTATTGGGCAGTACGTTTTCAATAAAGTCTGCGTAAGCCAGTTCATTCACATTCCGCACACCGTGAATTAACACCACTTTTTCAAAGCGCTCATATACTTCAATGTCTTGAATCAAACTCATGAAAGGCGCCAAGCCAGTGCCGGTAGAAAGAAAGTAAAGGTGTTTGGCAGGCGTTAAGTCATGAATCACCAACGTACCGGTCGGTTTTTTGCTGACGAGCAACTCGTCGCCGACTTTCAGGTGCTGGAGTCTTGAAGTGAGCGGGCCATTGGGCACTTTAATGCTAAAGAACTCTAAATGCTCTTCATAGTTGGGGCTGGCAATACTGTAAGCGCGGGTGAGGGGGATGCCATCCACCTCAAGCCCAATCATCACAAATTGGCCATTTTCAAAACGCAGGCCAGGGTCACGCGTCGTTGTAAAACTAAATAAAGTATCGTTCCAGTGGTGAACGCTCAATACGCGTTCAGAAGTGTATTTGCTCATGAATTAAATTCTTATGGTTGTGATTGAATGGAGGCAGTGAGTGATGGCACGACTTCAAATAAGTCACCCACCAAGCCGTAGTCTGCTACTTGGAAAATAGGGGCATCAGGGTCTTGGTTAATCGCCACGACCACTTTGCTGTCTTTCATGCCGTAAGTGTGTTGTACGGCGCCAGAAACGCCAACCGCAATATATAACTCTGGTGCCACAGTCACGCCAGTTTGGCCCACTTGGATATCATTCGGTGCAAAACCTGCATCTACTGCGGCGCGCGTAGCGCCGAGTGCAGCGCCTAATTTAGAGGCCAATGGCGCAAGAATTTGCTCAAAATGTTCTGCGCTACCCAATGAGCGGCCACCAGAAATGACCACTTTAGCGGAGCTGAGTGGTGGACGCTCCGATTGGCTACGGAATTCAGAAACCCAGCGTGATGCAGGTGTGGCGGGCAGTGCTGCTATCGTATCGATTTCAGCCGGTGCTTGCGTGCGTGCGGCCTGTGGAAAACGGCTGCTATGTATCGTCAGTATCTGCAATGTATCGCTACTTTGTACGGTGGTGTAAATATTGCCTGCATACACGGCACGTACATAGGTTTGGTTCGCTTGAATTTCCAATACATCAGAGATCATGGCGACATCCAGCAATGCGGCAGCACGCGGCAGAATATTGCGGCTAAAGGCAGAATGCGCAGCAAGGATAACGGAATAATCACGCCCTAATTGTGAAATCAGCTTGGCTGCATCTTCAGCGAGCGTGTGCGCAAATGCTGTGCTATCGCTGTAGATAACGCGGCTTACGCCTTGAATCGTGGCGGCGGCCTGTGCAATAGAGTTTGCATCATGCCCCAGTACCAATAACTCTACAGGCTGGTTCCAAAAAGCGGCCGCGGCTACGGCGTGATATACGCCCTCTGATAAGGAGCGGCCATCATGCTCTGCCAAAATCAATGTTTTGTTAGCGGTAGTGCTCATAGTGATATCCCTTCATGCGCGCGCAATTTTTCTAATAACTCAGTCACGCTATTGACCTTAATCCCCGCTTTTCTTGCAGGCGGTTCGGCAACTCTTAATAAGCGTACGCGTGGTGTGATGTCGTCTGACAGCGTATTCGCTGCAAGCGTTTCAATGATTTTCTTTTTCGCCATCATTAAATTGGGCAGTTTGACAAAGCGCGGTGCGTTCAAGCGTAAATCTGTAGTGACAACAGCGGGCAATTGCAAGGCCAGTGTTTCCGTGCCGCCATCTACTTCGCGCGTCACAGTCGCTTCATTGCCAGCAATCTCAATGGCAGAAGCAAACGTCCCTTGTGGGTAATCCAAGAGTGCGGCAAGCATTTGACCCACTTGGCCAGCATCATCATCCACAGCTTGTTTGCCCAGTAAAATCAGCTGCGGTTGCTCTTTTTCTACCACGGCTTTGAGTAACTTGGCGACAGCTAATGGCTGTACCTCGCTTTCGTTTTCTACCAATACGGCACGGTCAGCCCCCATCGCCAGTGCGTGTCTGAGCACATCTTGATGTGCAGCATTGCCGATGCATACCGCGACAATTTCGCTGGCGATGCCTTTTTCTTTGAGGCGAATTGCTTCTTCAATAGCATTTTCATCAAATGGATTGATGCTCATTTTTACGCCCTGCGTATCCACATCAGAGCCATCTGCTTTCACGCGTACTTTGACGTTATAATCAACCACACGTTTGACTGCGACCAGTATTTTCATGTCAGAAATCCTTTGTAATTGCTGTGTATTTTACAGTAGCGTATAATATTTACCAAATGGATTGTATTGATAAAATGTATCTATAAATATAGATACAAAGGACGATGAAATTTAGCTTAAGACAATTAGAGATATTTGTGGCGATTAGCCGCACTGCCAGTGTGTCACGCGCTGCAGACGATTTGTCATTGTCTCAATCAGCGACCAGTACGGCATTAAGCGAATTAGAACGCCAATTCGATTTGCAACTATTTGATCGTGGAGGTAAAGCGCTGCGCATCAATGAAACGGGATTGCAGCTATTACCACGCGCTGTGGAGCTGTTAGATCGTGCCAAAGAGATCGAACACTTACTACAAGGTCATGCTGGATTTGGCCATATGCGCATTGGCGCGACACTTACCGTAGGTAATTATTTGGCTACTATATTGGTTGCCAAGTTTTTGCAAGATCATCCGGAAAGCCGTATTCAGCTGCAAGTGCACAATACGCAAACCATTGTGCAGCAAATTGCTAACCACGAGCTAGACCTAGGCTTGATTGAGGGCGATTGTAATCATCCGGATATTGCTGTGCAGCCATGGATCGCCGATGAGCTGGTCGTGTTCGGCGCACCCAATCACCCATTGGCCAATCAGAAAAAGGTGAGTGTAGAACAACTATTGCAAGAGCCTTGGATTCTGCGCGAAAAAGGATCTGGCACGCGTGAAACGTTTGATAAAGCTTTTCACAGCATGCATTCCAGACTCAAAATTCGATTAGAGCTTGAACATACAGAAGCGATTAAGCGCGCAGTTGAATCTGGCTTAGGCATTGGCTGTATTTCGCGCTTGGCGCTCAAAGATGCATTTAGACGAGGTAGTTTGGTGCCGATTGCCACGCCAAGTCTGGATCTCAGCCGCAATTTTTATTTTTTGTGGCATAAGCAAAAGTATCAAACAACTGGCATGCGCGAGTTTTTAGCGTTGTGTAATGCGTTTACCGCGGGGGTAACGCGCAGCGATCTAGTGAACTTGCCGGATGTAGCATAACGGTGATAGAAATACGGATATAGAAATAAGGAACAGCGATGGAACGTGATGTGATGAATTATGATGTGCTGATTGTCGGTGCAGGCCCCGCAGGGCTATCGGCTGCGATTAAGATCAAGCAGCTGGCACAACAACAAGGGCAAGAAATCAGTGTGTGTGTACTTGAAAAAGCGTCAGAAGTCGGTGCGCATATCATGTCCGGCGCCGTCATCGATCCCATTGCACTGAATGAGTTGATTCCCGATTGGCAAGAGAAAGGTGCACCACTGAAAACTGCGGTGCAGGATGATCAATTCTTGATTTTGGGTAAAACCAAGCACTGGACGATTCCACACTGGCTATTACCACCGCTGATGAAAAACCACGGTAACTATATTGTGAGCCTTGGCGATGTTTGTCGTTGGTTGGGCGAGCAAGCTGAAGCACTTGGCGTGGAAATTTATGCGGGCTTTGCTGCGCAATCTATGTTGTACGATGAGAGCGGCGCAGTGGTGGGGATTATCACTGGCGATATGGGGCGTGATGCACAGGGCGAACCGACTGCACAATTTACACTAGGCATTGAAATCAGAGCTGCGTACACACTGATTGCTGAAGGTGTGCGTGGTTCGCTGACACGTGAGTTAGAAACCAAGTTTGATCTACGTAAAACAGCTTCGCCACAGAAATATGGATTGGGCTTTAAAGAAATATGGCGTGTGCACGCGGAACAACATCAGCCAGGGCTGGTGCAGCACAGTTTGGGCTGGCCACTCAACGCAGATACTGGCGGCGGCTCGTTTATCTACCACTACGGCGAGCAATTGGTGTCGATTGGTTTTGTTGTGCATTTGGATTACGCCAATCCACATTTATCTCCGTTTGAAGAATTCCAGCGCTTTAAAACGCATCCGGCCGTCAAGGCACTATTAAAAGAGGGTAAACGCTTAAGTTATGGTGCCAGAGCGATTAGCGAAGGTGGCCTACAGTCATTGCCTAAATTGATCTTTCCGGGTGGCGCACTCATTGGCTGCAGTGCTGGCATGGTGAATGTGCCACGCATCAAAGGCAGCCATAATGCAATGAAGTCCGGCATGCTTGCTGCAGAGGCTGTATTGAATGCTATTCAATCGCCCAATACGGCGGGTGAACGTTTATTGCATGCCTATCCGCAAGCGTTGCAAGATTCTTGGGTATGGCAAGATTTGGATGCCGTGCGTAATGTAAAACCTTGGTTATCTAAACTGGGGAGTTGGGGTGGCATGCTGATGGGCGGTATGGAGATGTGGTTGCGCGCACTGCACGTGCGTTTACCGTGGACCTTACAGCATCAACAGGCCGATCATACGTGCACACAGCCAGCCAACACAATGCCCGTCATCTCTTATCCAAAACCAGATGGTGTGTATAGCTTCGATCGATTGACTTCCATTAGTTTAAGCAATATTGCGCATGAGGCGAACCAGCCTTGTCACTTACAGCTACTAGATAACACTGTGCCCATTCGTATTAATTTGGCAACCTATGATGCGCCTGAGCAAAGGTACTGCCCAGCTGGTGTGTATGAAATTGTGCAGCAAGCATCAGCACCGGTATTGCAGATTAACGCGCAGAACTGCATCCATTGTAAAACTTGCGATATTAAAGACCCCACCCAGAATATTGTATGGGTACCGCCGGAAGGTGGCAGCGGCCCGACTTACACAGGCATGTAGTTTTCACTGGTATATAACTTCGTATTCAAGTAAAGCCGCCCCGATTTGGTGTTGAGCTTGTGGCTCAATACCTAGAGTCATGTAGGGGGGATGCTTGAATGCGAGAAACAACCCCATATTTTGCATCTCACCTCGCTTTTGAATCCATGGAATATAGAGTAAAGTGGCTTAACAAGATTCACCATGAGAGAGATGTGATGGGGTACTGATCGGCTTATGAAAAATCTTTCATCATTTTCACGCAACATTTTACTGACACTGATCTGGTTTGTTTTTGTGGTCATTGCATTCTCTGTGTATGTGTACGCAGAGAAAAAAGTGGACAGTGTCAACGCGTTGCGCGTGAATTCCTTTAAGTTGGCAGAAGAGTTACGTCAATCATCGGAAGACCTTACCCGTATGGTGCGTGCTTACGTACTCACGGGCAACCCGGATTATAAAAAGTACTTTCAAGAAATTGTCGATATTCGCAATGGGGATGCGCCGCGTCCGGTAAATTACCAAGGGATATACTGGGATTTAGTGTTGAAGAACGACCAGCGCCCACGCCCCTATAGTCAAAAAAAAATCCCATTATTACAACTGATGCGAGAGCAGGGTTTTACTGACGCAGAGTTTTCTAAATTGACAGAAGCCAAAGATAATTCTGATTTCTTGGTCAAGTTGGAGTTGGATGCGATGGCTTTGGTGGAAGCCAATCCGAATAACCCCGACAGCAAAGCACAAGCAGTGCAAATGTTATATAACGACGCTTATATGCAAGGCAAAGCCAATGTCATGCGGCCGATTGACGCGTTGAATCAAATGGTAGACAAGCGTACGCAAACTGCAGTTAACCAAGCGATGCAAGCGGCAAAGTATTTCAGGTGGATGTTTATTTTGTTTGGCGTGGTGCAGCTATGGATGCTGTGGCGTACTTACCGCTTGCTTGGTAACACCTTGGGGACTTCTGTTGACGCCTTGCATGAGCATATCGCGCGATTAGGCAGAGGCGATATTCATACGCCGATTCCCGTACCGGAGGATAAGGCAGGAAGCGTCATGGGATGGTTATCTGAAACGCAAGTGAATTTAGCAAAGATAGATGCCGAAGAAAAGGCTGCGAGAATCCATAATGAGCGACTCACGCAGTTGTATGCTGCTTTAAGTCAATGTAATCAGGCTATTGTGCGTTGCAATAACGAGTCCGAATTGTTTCCGCAAATATGCAATGTGGCGGTGACGTTTGGTGGTGTCAAAATGGCTTGGATAGGTTTGGTGGATACACATAGCCAGGATAGCCAAGTCATGCCAATTGCCTGTTATGGAGAAGGCGTTGAGTACTTGGAAGGGCTGCAAGTGTCTATCGATAGGCATCACCCTGCTGGGGGCGGCCCCATTGGTCAGGTGCTAAGAGAAGACCGTGCCTACTGGTGTCAAGACTTTATGCGCGACCCGGCCACTGTGCCTTGGCATCAGCATGCCGAGAAGTTTGGTTGGGGATCGTGTGCTTGTTTGCCACTACATAAGCGTGGCAAGGTGATTGGTGCATTTACGTTGTACTCTGCAGAAATCGATGCGTTTGATGATAGTGCGCGTAAGTTGCTTGAGGAAATGGCATCGGATATTGATTATGCGTTAGACCGCTTTACGGTAGAGGTTGAGCGTGAGTTGTATCGAGAACATTTAGCGCATAGCGAAGAAAGTTTTCGCTTGATGTTGGAAAACTCCCTAGATGCCGTCATTAATATGGGCGTCAATGGCTTAATCAGTGAGTGGAGTGGCGCTGCAGAAAAGATTTTTGGTTATCGTCGCGAAGAGGCTGTAGGCAGGCCATTGGGTGACTTAATTGTGCCACCGCAGTATCGTGAGGCGCATGCCAAAGGTATGCAGCGCTTATTGACCACGGGCGAAAGTAAAATCATCGGGCAACTTATCGAAATCATCGCCATACGGCGAGATGGCACAGAGTTTCCGGTAGAGATGTCGATTGCACAAGTGAACCGTGGTAATGAAGTGTTTTTTAGCTCATTTATACGAGACATTACTGAGCGTAAAAAATCTGAAGCACGTATCCAATATCTCGCTAATCATGACGCCTTGACCGGATTGCCAAATCGGAACCAGTTACATGAGCGTGTGAAATACTCTATTAGTTTGACCCATCGCACGCATGAAAAAATTGCGATCATGTTCTTAGATATTGATCACTTTAAAGATGTCAACGATACCTTAGGGCATAGCATTGGCGATTTGTTATTGCTTGAACTTGCTAAACGCTTGAAATCAATTTTACGTGAAGAAGATACCGTCTCACGTTTGGGCGGCGATGAGTTCATCTTTATGCTGCCTAATTCGGACGAATATGCGGCGGCACAGGTAGCCCAAAAGCTATTGCAGGTGATAGATCGGCCGATGCTGATTGAAAATCACCAACTATCAGTCACGGCTTCTATAGGCATAGCGCTGTATCCCAATGATGGTATGGATCTAGAAACCTTGCTGCGAAATGCTGATGTGGCGATGTATAAAGCCAAGCAAGAAAACCGCAACGGCTATCGTTTCTATACGGCCAAAATGCAAAGCCAATCGGCACGTAATCTTTTATTGGCCAGTGCGTTGCGGCAGGCGGTAGAGTTGAACCAGTTGGAAGTGCATTACCAGCCGCAGATGTCACTCAAGGGCCAGTGTGTTATTGGCGCCGAAGCATTGCTACGTTGGCATCACCCTGAGTTTGGATTGGTCATGCCTTCTGAATTCATCCCAGTGGCTGAGGCCAGCGGCGTTATCTTGCCGATAGGTGAATGGGTGCTCAGGCAAGCGGTGCGTCAAGCCAAGCACTGGTTACAAGATGGTTTTTCACCGCTGGTGATGGCGGTAAACTTATCGGTTGTGCAGTTCCGTGATCCGAATTTGCCAGATTTGGTGACGCGCATTTTGGAAGAAGAAGGCTTACCGCCGGAATATCTAGAATTGGAGCTGACCGAAGGCGTAGCATTGGCTGATCCACAAGGCGCTATTGCATTGATGGATGCGCTACACGCGCGAGGCGTACGTATGTCGATTGATGATTTTGGCACCGGCTACTCTTCATTGAGCCATCTTAAAAAATTCAAGGTGTATAAGCTTAAAATTGACCAATCGTTTGTACGTGACATCAGTACAGACGAAGAAGATAAGGCGATTGTCACGGCCATTATTAATATGGCACGCAGCCTCGGTTTAAAAACAATCGCAGAAGGGGTGGAGACTGCTGGTCAGTTAGCTTTCTTGCAAACGCAGAACTGTGATGAAGTGCAAGGCTACTACTTTAGCCGGCCATTGACGGTGGAAGCATTTGAAGCGTTTTTACGTAAGCAGCCATCATCGTTGAGCTAGGGCAATGCACTAAGGTATTGGACCAAGGTGTTGAACCAAGTAAGGCAATGAACTAAGGCAATTGACGTATTGTCAACTGCATGTGGATGGCTTTCAATGCATCATTGTAAGAACAGTTTATTTCAGATAGCATACGGTCCGGTTTGCAACCACTTGCGAAATAAGCAAGTACTTGATTGCAAGCGATAACTGGAACTCTGCGTAAATAACCCCTTGTTAAAGCCTATATGAAGCACAACTTCAATTCAGTGACACTCCAAATCAGACTGTTAATATTAACAGCGCTGATTAGTGTACTTGGATTGGCGGTGTTCTCGCATTATTCAGAAAAAACCTCCTACAGTGATGATACCGCGCGAGTGCGCGTGGCTGAAATACAAGAGATTTCCGGCGATGGTGAGTTGCCGCAGTATGATGACTATACGCCCGCTGCCATACTCAGCAGTGTCTTAATTCTTAGCATCAAAACGTTCATCATGCTGGTGCTGTTTCGCAGCAAGCGTATTGCACGTTATTCTTTTTTACACCATATCCGTCCTCGTTCTCCCCCGCTTTAATTTCGCTTCTACGCGTTTTGCCTAGGTCTCTAGAGTGCATCACATCACCAAGGTGCGCTCCCTCATTTGATTGCCTTATTCAATACCAGCTGTGTTGCTAGCCGCAATACAAGGTGTTATCCGGACATCTGTGATATTCAAAAAGATATTCAGATGTGACGGGCTAACGGTAATCGATGTGCGCCCAAGCAACGCGTTAGATTGATATTTCAGCGAAATACCATCTGCTGCACCTTGGCTAATGATTGTCGTGTTGTAAGCACCATGTAAGGTATGTGCGCTCAAAATATCAATCGTGTTATCACTTCTTTTATATTTTTACAGGCATTACGCACACTTATGATCAATAAATTAGTTACAGTTTTAGGCTTAACGACGATCGTGTTGTTAAACGGCTGCCACAAGACAGAGGCACCTAAAGAAGAGGCCCCCAAGCTTCAGGTCAGTTCACCACTACGCAAAGATACAGTCATTACCAAAGAGTACGTGTGCCAAATACATGCGTACAGACACATCGAATTAAGGGCGTTAGAAAAAGGCTATCTACAAAGTATTTTTGTAGATGAAGGGCAAACGGTGACGCAAGGCCAGCCCATGTTCAAGATCATGCCTAATATCTATCAATCTGATTTGCTGAAGGCCAAGGCTGAGGCCGATGTGGTTTCCATCGAATATCAAAATACCAAAGCACTGGCCGAAAAGAATATTGTTTCCGCCAATGAGCTAGCACTCGCAAAAGCCAAGCAGGATAAAGCGTATGCCGAAGTGAAGTTGGCTGAGACGCATTTGGGCTTTACCAATATCAATGCGCCATTCGGTGGCATTATGGATCACCTCAACGCCAGAAACGGCAGCTTGGTGGATGAAGGTGATTTGCTCACCACATTGTCTGACATCAGCAAAATGTGGGTGTATTTTAATGTGCCAGAGGCCGAGTATTTGGACTACAAAGCTAATAAAGGCGATCAGTCTTCCACAAAAGTACAGTTGAGAATGGCCAATGGCGAGGTGTTTGACCAAGCTGGCGTGGTGGAAACTATCGAAGCGGATTTTGACAACAAAACCGGTAATATCGAATTCAGAGCCACTTTCCCCAACCCTAACAAGGTACTCAGACACGGGCAAACCGGCAATATCTTAATGGCTAAGCCGTATAAAAATGCCTTGATGATTCCGCAAAAAGCTACGTTTGAAATTCTCGACAAAACCTATGTATATGTGGTGAATAAAGACAACAAGCTAGAGCAACGGTTGATCACGATTGCTGCCGAACAGCCACACGTGTTTATTGTGAAATCTGGCCTCAAAGACAAAGACAGAATTTTGTTAGAAGGTTTACGCCGTGTACATAGCGGTGAAGAGATCGAGGTCAATTATCAAGCGCCGGAGAAAGCCATGGCGTCACTCAACCTTTACGCAGAATAGTCGCGCAGAAAGTACACAGAGAGTACCTACATTATGCTGAATATTTTTATCAAAAGGCCGGTGTTGGCGATTGTGTTATCGCTGCTCATCGTCTTTTTAGGATTTTTATCCATCCGTACGCTGGCAACTTCACAGTTCCCAGATATTGCGCCGCCACGCGTGATTGTGTCACTGGCTTACCCCGGGGCAAGTGCCGATGTATTGGTGCAGTCTTCGCTCATTACCATTGAGCGTGCCATTAACGGTGTGCCGGGCATGAAATACATTGTGTCTGACGCCACCAGTGCCGGTGAAGCGACCATTCAGGTGATTTTTGCCTTGGGTACAGACCCCAATCAGGCCATGATTAACGTGAAAACGCGTATCGACCAAGTGATGAGCCGCCTGCCAGAATTGGTGCAGTTAGAGGGTGTAGTGGTTGAGCGTGTGCAGCCAAGTATGCTGATGTACATCAACTTGTTTAGTAAAGATAAGAACGCGGACGAAAAGTTTTTATACAACTATGCCAACGTCAACGTGATTCCAGAGATACAACGTGTGAACGGGATTGCCAGTGCCAAGATTTTGGGTAGCCGCCAATATGCGATGCGTATTTGGTTAAACCCAGACCGCATGCGCGCTTACAAAATATCCATTGAAGATGTGATGAAAGCGATTAGCGAACAAAGCATTATTGGACGTCCTGGTCGTTTAGGGCAAAGTTCCGGTATTTCTGCGCAATCTAAAGAATATGTATTGGTATACAAAGGTCGCTACAACAAGCCGGAAGAATACGAAAACATTATTATCCGTGCCAATTCAGAAGGGGAAATCCTAAAACTGAAGGATTTGGCCAAAGTGGAGTTGGGCAGTGAGTTCTTTGATATTTACTCCAATAAAGATGGCCTCCCGTCATCTGCCATTATCTTGAAGCAGAACTACGGTAGTAATGCGAGTGAGGTGATTGAGCAAGTGAAAGCCAAAATGAAAGAGCTGAAAACTTCTTTCCCAGAAGGCATGGAATACGAAATTGATTACGACGTTTCTAAGTTCTTGGATGCTTCGATTGACAAAGTATTACACACCTTAGTAGAGGCATTTATTTTGGTGGCCTTGGTTGTATTTATCTTTTTGGGCGATTGGCGCTCGACGTTGATCCCGATTTTGGCGGTACCGGTTTCGTTGATTGGCGCATTCTTTTGTATGCAAATGTTTGGTATCACCATTAACTTGATTACCTTGTTTGCGCTGGTGCTGGCGATTGGTATTGTGGTGGATAACGCGATTGTTGTGGTTGAAGCCGTACATGCTAAGTTTGAAGAAGATGCGCATATCACACCGTATCGTGCCACGCAGAAAGTGTTGGGCGAAATCGGTGGTGCGATTGTGGCCATTACCTTGGTGATGACCGCGGTATTTATTCCAGTCGCCTTTATGTCAGGGCCAGTGGGTGTGTTCTATCGCCAGTTCTCGATCACGATGGCTTCTTCTATTGTGATTTCCGGCGTGGTTGCGTTGTCACTGACGCCGGTGTTGTGCGCAATGTTGCTGAAAAACAATCACGGAAAGCCGAAAAGCAGAACGCCGATTAGCTTTTTCTTAGACAGGTTTAACCGCATGTTCGACAAAATGACCGGTGGATACACGCGTTTCTTAAGCAGTATTGTGACCTTGCGTTCAGTCACCTTTATTGCGCTGGCAGCGTTTGTGTTTGGTACTTTTGTAGTGAACAAAACCTTACCTGCAGGCTTTATTCCAGGTGAAGACCAAGGCCAGATCTATGCCATTATCCAAACGCCGCCGGGTAGTACCTTGGAAGCGACAAATCAAGTAGCACGTGCCTTGCAAAAAGAAGCAGAAAAGGTTGAAGGTGTTGCCTCAGTTTCTTCACTGGCGGGCTATGAAATTCTGACCGAAGGGCGCGGTTCAAACGCAGGTACTTGTTTGATTAACTTGAAAGACTGGTCAAAACGTAAGAAATCCGTGCATCAGATTATTGAAGAGTTGGAAGAAAAAACCAAAAACTTTGGTGCTGTGATTGAGTATTTTGAACCGCCAGCGGTACCTGGTTATGGTGCAGCTTCTGGTTTGGCCTTGCGTTTATTAGATAAAACCAATGGCACCGATTACCATGAGTTTGACAAAATCAACCAAGAGTTTATGGCGAACCTGGGCAAACGCAAGGAGTTGACTGGTTTATTCACGTTCTATGCTGCCAATTATCCGCAATATGAGCTAGAAATTGACAACAAATCAGCCATGCAAAAAGGCGTGTCTATCGGTAAAGCCATGGACAACCTGAATATCTTGATTGGTAGTACTTACGAGCAAGGCTTTATTCGCTTTAATAACTTTTTTAAAGTGTATACACAAGCCAGTCCGGAATTCCGCCGTTATCCAAGCGATATTCTGAATTATTACGTGAAAAATGAAGAGGGTGAAATGGTGCCTTATTCTGCCTTCATGAAGCTCAAAAAAATCCAAGGCCCTAACGAGATTACACGTTATAACTTGTACAACTCAGCCACGATTCGTGCAGTTCCTGCCAAAGGCTACACCACGGATGATGCGATTAAAGCGGTAAAAGAAGTGGCCAAAACTACCTTGCCGCATGGTTACGATGTGGGTTGGGAAGGGTTGTCATTTGACGAGGCACAACGTGGGAACGAAGCGGTAGTGATTTTTGGCATCGTATTGATTTTCGTGTACATGGTATTGGCTGCGCAGTATGAAAGCTTCTTATTGCCATTAGCCGTGATTCTATCGCTCCCTGCTGGTGTGTTTGGTTCGTTCTTATTGCTTAAAACGCTTGGGCTTGCCAATGATATTTATGCACAGGTCGGGCTGGTCATGCTGGTCGGCTTGCTGGGTAAAAACGCGGTGTTGATTGTGGAGTTTGCCGTGCAGAAACATGAGCAAGGCATGTCGGTAAAAGATGCGGCGATTGAAGGCGCTAAAGCGCGGTTCAGACCAATTTTGATGACATCGTTCGCCTTTATTGCCGGCCTCATTCCATTAGTGGTTGCCACTGGTGCTGGTGCTGTCGGCAATAGAACAATTGGTACGTCTGCGTTGGGCGGCATGCTGTTCGGTACCGTATTTGGTGTGATTTTGATTCCAGGTCTGTACTACGTATTTGCCAAAATGATTGAAGGTAAATCATTGATCAGACACGAAGAGTTTGAGCCATTAACCGAGCTATATCACTATAGTAGTAAAGAAGAAGATGACGATGAAGACAAATAACCACTATGTAAAATTAATCGCTTTGGGGTGCCTAAGCATGATGTTGCAGTCATGCGGCATTCCAACGCTGATATCCAAAAAAGCGGATACGCATCTGCCTGAGCAATTTACGAGTACTGCACAGCAGGCTACTAGTGCGCAGGACACTACCAACGCTGCAGATGTGAACTGGAAAGACTTTTTTGACGACCCTAATCTGGCTAGCTTGATAGACACTGGCGTTGTGAACAATAAAGAGGTCAATATATTGTTGCAACGCATCAGTGTGGCGCAGAACGAGATCCAAGCACGCAAAGGTGAGTATTTGCCTTTTGTGAATTTTGGCGCCGGGGCCGAGATTGAAAAAGCTGCACAGTACACACGTAACGGTGCGGTTGAGGAAAATTTGGAAATCAAAGAGGGTAAGAAATTTCCTAAGTATCTTGGCAATTATCAGTTCGGGCTCTACTCCTCTTGGGAGCTAGACGTTTGGAAGAAACTGAGAAATGCGACCAAAGTGGCGACGCTGGAATACATGGCATCCATCGAAGGTAAGAATTTCCTTGTGACTAATTTGGTGTCGGAAATTGCGCACGCCTACTACGAGCTGATCGCGTTGGATAATCAGCTGGAGAACTTGGATCAGAATATTCAGCTGCAACAAAACGGTTTGGATATTGTGAAAGAGCTGCAAAAGTACGCTAGATCCAATGCTTTAGCGGTGAAACGTTACGAGGCTGAGGTGAAGAAAAACCAAAGCAAGCGCTATGTGCTCAAACAACAAATTGTTGAGGCAGAAAACCGCATCAACTTTCTGCTGGGTAGAACACCACAGCCAATACAGCGTGCATCTATTGGGTTTATGGAGTTAAAGCCTAAACTGATGCAAGCGGGTATCCCGTCGCAGCTGTTAGCCAATAGACCAGATATCCGCAAAGCAGAGCTGGAGTTAAAAGCGGCGAGTCTGAATATTGATGTGGCCAAAGCCAACTTTTATCCTTCATTTGCCATCAAGGCCGGGGTAGGGTTCCAAGCGTTTAATCCTAAGTACTTGCTGAGCACACCTGAGTCTTTGGCCTTGTCTTTGGCTGGCGATGTCATGGCACCGTTGGTGAATCGTAATGCGATTATTGCGCAATATAAAAATGCCAATGCGGGACAAATTCAGGCGGCGTATGATTATGAGCAAACCATCATCAACGCCTATGCTGAAGTGGCTACCCAGTTGTCCAATATCGATAATCTGGATCAAAACTTCCAACTTAAAACCAAGCAAGTGGATGCGTTGACGCAGTCTATTGATGTAGCGAATCAGCTGTTTAAATCTGCCAGAGCGGATTATTTAGAAGTGCTGCTGACACAACGTGATGCGCTGGAAGCCAAAATGGAGTTGATTGAAACCAAGCAAAAACAGATTGTTGCCATAGTCGATCTGTACAAAGCACTAGGCGGCGGTTGGAAGTAAACGCTAGAGATGTGCAAAGAGGGCAGTTTAAATAAGGCGGGTTTCCCGCCTTATTTTTTGATTAATGCATGTTTGTATGCTTTGTTAAAATGCTACTCCTTCCTATATTTACATATGTTGCATATAATATGAAACATATGTAAGATGCACCTATGCAGATCAATAAATTCACCGATTTAAGTTTAAGAGTGCTGATGTACCTTTCCAATGAGGAAGCAGGGCATGTCATCACGATTAGTGAGATTGCAGAGAAGTTTGATGCACCGAGAAACCATCTGATTAAAGTTGTCACCAATTTGAATAAGCTAGGATTTATCTTAGCAACCAGAGGCCGGAACGGTGGGTTGAAGTTAGCTAAACCATGCGCAGACATCAAGCTTGGTAATGTGCTGCAACTGTTAGAGCACGTGACGTTGATTGATTGTAATCACCCGGTCTGCCCCATTAGAGGCGTCTGTAATTTAAAACATATTTTAGATAAAGGCTTAAGTATGTTTTATCGTGAAATGGATCAATATTCGCTCAAAGATGTTCTTGATAATCAGACAGAAACTGCGCTGATTGCGCTGCATAGAAAGTAATGCAAACGGGCTAGAAGCGGTTTGCTTTTTTTTGACTTAAAAGTTTCATTTAATATACAACATATAAGGAGATCAACATGTTATCACCTGCAGCAAAACCCTATATCGAAGCCAGTGTCCCAGTATTGAGAGAGCATGGGCTGGCGATTACCACCGTGTTTTATAGCAATATGCTTGCAGCGCACCCTGAGTTGTACAACCTGTTCAACTTGGGCAATCAGGCCAATGGTTCACAACAGCAATCGCTGGCTTCCGCTGTGTTTGCCTATGCAGCTAATATTGATAATCAAGCAGCGTTAACCCCAGTAATAGAGCGGATAGTACATAAGCACGTGTCGATTGGGATATTGCCAGACCACTATCCCATTGTCGGCAAGTATCTACTCGGCGCCATTAAGCAAGTGTTGGGCGATGCAGCCACGCTAGAGTTAATGGCTGCATGGGATGAGGCCTATTGGTTATTAGCTAGCGCGCTGATTGCAGCAGAGGCACGACTTTACGCAGCCAATGATGGTGTAGAACAGCAGTGGATGCAGATGGTGGTGACCCATAAAGCACATATTACGGAGGATATGATTGCGATTACTTTAGAGCCGGAGCAGCATCAAAAGTTACCTACCTTTAAACCGGGCCAATATGTGAGTGTGGCTGTGCATCTGGATGCGCTTAATGTGCGGCAAATCCGGCAGTATAGTTTATCGGATGTGGACGATGGTCAGCGTTACCGCATTACCGTTAAGCGAGAAAAAGGCGACGAGTTTAAACCCAATGGCATGATCTCACATTGGCTACACCAGCATGTGCGTGTCGGTAGCAAGTTAAATGTCAGCCACCCTTACGGCACATTTGTGCCAGATTTAGATAAAGTGGAACCCATTCATTTGATCTCAGCGGGGGTAGGCATTACGCCTATGATTTCTATTTTAAAAACATTGGCAAGCAAGCAAGCTAAACGGAAAGTGGTGTTTGCGCACGCAGCGAGAACGGTACACCACATTCCACATTTAAGTGAGATAGAGCAGGCAAAGACGAACAACCCTCAGCTAGCGCTTGCTATATTTCTCAACCAGCAGACAGATCATCAATACATTCAAGGCAGAATGGATTTAAAGACAATCGTGAGTAAGCGTGATTTGGAAGGCGATTATTATATTTGCGGGCCGATTGCATTTATGAATGACCAATGGAAAACATTGGTGGAACTAGGGGTGGATGCAAGCCGCATCAACCGTGAAGTGTTTGGGCCGGAAAGCTTAAATCATCTGCTTTAAGAACGGCTATGGTTACGCATCTATAGTCCAAGCGGACTAGATGCTATAACTTACTGAGTAATATTGGCGCAGTACATTCAGCTGTTGAATCATCTTAATCGATTTAATCATTCAACAATTGGAGCACATGATGAGAAAAGCATTACCTTACCTATTATTAGCATTCACGACGACAGTTTCATTTCAGGCCAATGCGGGCGTTGCCATTACAGAGGTAGCAGCATGGGGCAGCGGTAATGCGCCTTACGAGGCTGACTGGTTTGAATTGACCAACACCGGTACTTCAGCCATTAATCTCTCAGGATGGAAAGTCGACGATAGTTCTAATGCATTTGCTTCTGCATTGGCACTGAACGGGATTACCAGTATCAGCGCCGGTCAGTCTGTTATCTTTATTGAAAGCGCAGGCGGCAGTGCAATTCCTTCATTTATCAGCACTTGGTTTGGTAGTGGCGCAGCGCCATTGGTTGGCTACTATAGCGGTAATGGTATTGGCTTGAGCACATCGGGCGATGCAGTGAACATCTTTAATGCAAGTGGTGTAGTGCAAGCCAGTGTGACATTTGGCGCATCTGATGCAACTTCACCTTATCAAACGTTTGATAATGCCGCAGGGTTAAACGGTGCAATTTCTACACTGAGCGTGATTGGCAAAAATGGTGCGTTTGTTGCGGTCAATGATGCGACTGAAATTGGCTCGCCAGGTACGATTACAGCAGTACCAGAGCCAGAGACTTATGCGCTGATGATCGCTGGCCTAGGCATTATGGGCTTGTCTGCACGCCGTAAACAAGCATAGTGGTTTGCTAATTAGATGAAGTAGCTGAGTAAATAACTAAGCAGGATAAAACGATAAGAATGAGGTAGCGTTGCTACCTCATTTTTTTACTATATTCATGATAGCGTTTACTAAACACGAGGCCAGCATAGGGCTTATTGTTAAATTTTATACAAAAGCACGTTTTAGCCGTTGAATGCCCGTTGTAAGTTCAACTGCATTAAGGCTGCCAAACCCAAGCCGGATAGCATGAATGTCTGGAGGTGAGTCTGAAAATAATGACGCTGGTAGCACTCTTACTTTTTCAAGCAAAGCATGTTGAACGATTTTGTTAATTTCAATGCCGTCATTCAGCCGTAACCAAATGGCCAAGCCCCCGTTGGGCGAGTCAAAGTTTACAAACTCGCCCAATTCACTGCGAAGTAAATCTATTAAGATATTTCGGCGTTCATTGTATGTTTTTAAGATGCGTCGGATGTGGCGTTTGATTTCACCGGAATCCATTAATGCGGCAACCGCAAGTTCAGTCACAGAATTGCCTTGTCTATCAATAAGCATGACCTCAGCTGCGCATTGATCGATGATTTCTTTGGAGGCGACTAAGTAGCCAACGCGCAGGCCGGGCGCTAATACTTTGGAAAGCGACCCCACATAAATGACTCTACCCGCATGGTTAGTGCTGGCAAGTGGAAACACCGGATGATTTTGGAAATGAAATTCATGGTCGTAATCATCTTCAACAATCACAAAATCATATTGTTGAGCCAACATC
>Ga0123390_1067362_pt1 | contig 25546 bp, 25 predicted proteins | sample T3HHNO3metaT_FD_89918 | JGI IMG/M metagenome (GOLD analysis project Ga0123390, IMG submission 89918) | Methane-oxidizing artificial microbial communities from Washington, USA to study methane cycling - T3-HHNO3 metaT (Metagenome... | ecosystem: Engineered > Modeled > Simulated communities... | reverse complement strand
AGTCGCTATGCAAATCTTCACTGGCGAAATCTACGGCAAACAAACAGCACAACGTTTTGTCATGTACCACGTACTTAAAGTGGGAAAACATGGCATCACCCTTCAAAACATTGATAACCCATTAAGTCTGTTTGAAACGACCGCGGATAAATTAAGCAGTGCCGGCTATATCAGAATCAGCCAAACACCTTTTATTGACATGCAAACCGCTAAGAAGAAAAAAGTGCTTAAAAAGCCAATGCGTTGCCCATACACGCTAGACTTTTTGGAAGCCCGCGCGGATAGCGAGCGCCCTGCTCCGATATTGCCTGATTTATTTGCTGACGCAGTTTGATACTGCAACAACATAATTACTGAATATTGATTTTACTGCTGGACGGCTTTAACCAACCAAAAAAAGCATAGCACAGACCATAGTAAATACCCTGTAGCGGATGCCAGTTATAAAAAGACAATACACTCATTTTTTTATAATACATCTGCGCTGTTTTTTGATGCGCTTGTATGCTCGTTGAAAATTTCTGACAAAGCATTAACCAATTCTTCTCCGCACGTGCCCAATTTTTGGTGGTCAACTGATCCGGTCGGTTGTCACGATTCCATACCGCAAGCACTTGATCCACATGCACACAACGGCAGTCTTTTACGATGCGGAACATCAAATCCGCATCTTCATAAGTCGTCATGGTTTCATCAAAAGCAATGCGCTGCAATACACTTCTCTTGATCATGACTGCGTTGAGGTGAATATAGCGGTAATACATCAACTGTAAAATCTCGGGTGGGCCATTGCAAACCCCTAAGTCTATTTGGTCAGGCCCCAGCATTTGGGTATTGCCATACGCCATCTCTACAGAGGCATCAGCATTGAACGCATCTACCAGCGCTTGAATTTTATTGGGCAGATAATAATCATCATCATCCAAAAAACAAATCCATTCACCACGCGCTTGTGATACGCCAAAATTTCTTGAGGCAGACGCCGTTAGGAATGAAGGCGTACGGATCACTTGAATCGGAATACCACCAGTGTCCACTGCTTGAAAGTCAGGCGAATTCACAGACGTATTATCTACAATGATAATTTCTAGTTGCGTATACGCCTGACTGAGTATGCTCTGCACAGCACGTTGCAGCAGCACTAGTCGATCTCTGGTCACAATCACAACAGACACCAATGCTGGCGTATCTTTTATCATATCCTTGTCGCTTACTTAATCTGCAGGCGGGCCGCCCACCAAATCATGCCCATCCGCACCTAAAATCTGCACATCCACAAAATCACCTGGCGTTAATCCTTCAGCATCTTGCAGATACACCACACCATCAATCTCAGGTGCGTCGGCTTTGGTGCGGCCAATTGCAATCACATTATCATTATCGTCTGTGGTAATTTCGTCCACCAGTACCGTTTGCATTGTCCCAATTTTGCTTTGCAGCTTTGCTGCGCTAATGCGTTCCTGCACTTCCATAAATCGACTCAGGCGTTCTTGTTTGATTTCTTCCGGCACTTGGTCGGGCAAGTCATTGGCTTTTGCACCATCTACCGCAGAATAAGCAAAGCAGCCTACGCGATCTAACTGTGCTTCCTCCAAGAAGTCGAGCAGCATTTGAAAGTCATCTTCGGTTTCACCTGGAAAGCCAGCAATAAAGGTACTACGCACTGTAATGTCCGGGCAAATGTCACGCCACGTTTTGATGCGGGCTAAATTGTTCTCGCTACTGGCTGGGCGCTTCATACTTTTAAGAATGCGTGGACTAGCATGCTGAAACGGCACATCCAAATAGGGTAAGATCAAACCATCTGCCATGAGTGGGATCACTTCATCCACATGCGGATAGGGATACACATAATGTAAACGCACCCATACGCCGAGCTCACCAAGCGCTTTACACAACTCGGTCATTCTGGTTTTGAGCGGACGCCCATTCCAGAAACCACTGCGATATTTTACATCCACGCCATATGCTGATGTATCTTGCGAAATCACTAGAATTTCTGACACGCCTGCATTGACTAGATTTTCAGCCTCATTCATCACCTCACCAATCGGGCGGCTGACTAAATCGCCACGCATACTGGGGATAATACAAAAACTGCAACGGTGATTGCAGCCTTCTGAAATTTTAAGATACGCGTAATGGTTAGGTGTTAAGCGCACGCCTTGTGGCGGCACCAAATCAGTGTATGGGTCATGCGGCTTGGGCAAATGCGTATGCACATGTGTCATGACTTCTTCTAGCGCGTGCGGACCGGTAATGGCCAGCACACTCGGGTGCGCGTTCTGCACCACATCTTGCTTAGCGCCTAAGCAGCCAGTCACAATCACTTTGCCATTCTTGTGCACGGCTTCGCCAATTGCATCCAGAGACTCTTGTACTGCAGAATCAATAAAGCCACAGGTGTTGACCACCACCAGATCCGACTGTTCATAGCTGCCGCTAATCTCATAACCCTCTGCCCGCAATTGCGTCAGAATGCGCTCGGCATCCGAACCTGCTTTGGGACAGCCTAATGAAACAAATCCAACTTTTGGAGTACGCATATACTTAAACCTAATACAAAAATAACGGTAAAAAGAAACGGCTGATATAGCCTACTGATATCAACCTTCTAGCCACCATTTGGTGATAGCAATGGACGCCACCCCCAGAAAAATCAGCGAAATCTGCATCAATGTGTCTTTAATGGCAGTGCGCTTATGCAAGCCAGGAATTAAATCGGCCACTGCCACATACAACATGCTAGCCGCTGCCAAACTTAAAATATAGGGCACCCAGCTCTGTACGGTTTGCAGGGCAAAATAAGCCAGCAAGCCCCCTACCATAGTGGCTAAGCTAGAAAATAGATTGAACAACAGCGCTTGCTTTTTACTGTACCCAGAATGCAGCAGAATTAAAAAGTCGCCTACTTCTTGCGGAATTTCATGGGCAATAATCGCTATGGCAGTCACCAAGCCTAGTTGCGTATCCACCATAAACGCAGCAGCAATCAAAATGCCGTCCACAAAATTATGAAAAGTATCGCCTATCATAATCATCATGCCGCTACGTCCACTGTCATGCACTTCGTGATGATGGTGCACATGGATGCTCGGTGTTTTTTGCGTGACTGCCGTAAACTTCACGCCTTGTTTCTTCTGCGTGTCTGGACAGTGCGCTTCATCATGCATCGCATGCGCTTCACAATGATCGCCATGGCAATGGCGCCACAATACCAACTTCTCTAAAGTGAAAAACAACAAGATGCCTAACAATACTGTGCCTGTCATGGCCTCCACACTGGGCGCAACTTCAAAGGCATGTGGCAAAATTTCTAAAAATACTGCTGCAAGTAATGCGCCAATCGCATAGCTTACCAACAGAGGCACCCACTTGCGCTGTGCATTTAAGGCAAAAAATGCGGCGATTACCACACTCAGCACTCCACCTAGCAGACAGGTTCCGATAATCCAAGTCAACGAAGAAAATTCAAACGATTGCATATACACCCAAATAACAATTAGCGCGCATTATAAACTGTTACAACTGATAATACTGCATGGTATTAAGCACTTAGCCATATCAATGTTGCCATGCGCCCTGTATCCCCATCGCGACGAAATGAAAAAAATCTCGCTTCATCAGTATAAGTACACATGTCGCCACCATACATATTCGTCACGCCTAAGGCATGCAAGCGTTGCTGGGCAATCAGGTAAAGATTACCCAACCATTTATCCCCATGTGGCATAAAGGCTTGTTCAGCTAATGGCGCTTTCGCTATAAATTGCGCACGCACTTCACTGCCCACTTCAAATGCTTGCGGACCAATAGCAGGGCCCAGCCAAGCCATGAGCTGGTTTGGTTTTAGTGCGGGTTGCCGTGCAAGCATCGACTCAACCGTAGCCTCTATCGCACCATCACACAGACTACGCCAGCCAGCGTGTACCGCTGCCACCATGCTACCTTGTGCATCACACAACAATACTGGCAAGCAATCCGCCGTCATGGTCACACACACCACTTGTTTGCGATCCGTAAAGGCGGCATCGGCAGTTTCAATACAACTGCTGAGCGCTGCATCAATCACTCGGGTGCCATGCACTTGGTTAAGCCAAACAGGCTCTGATGGCACAAAATCGCTCAATAACTGACGATTATGCGCGACATGGACGGGATCGTCTTTGACGTGATCCCCAAGGTTTAAGCTATTGTAAGGTGCACGACTTACACCACCCAGGCGCGTGGTTTGCAGTGCCTTCACATTAGCAGGCGCTGGCCAATTAGGCTGAATAAACGATGTGAATAGTGTCGATGACGCGATCATTCGTCATCTTCCAGTTCGTCATCGTCAAAATCTTCATCATCCCAATCATCGTCGTCATCACCAACATATAAGCCATTTTCATCGACACCAAAATCAAATGGCTCGACGTCTTCAGGCGGATCTTCATGACGCATCGCTTCTAATAACATTTTCATGTCATCGGCCAATTCAATTTGCCACTCCATTGGCTGTTGCGTGACGGGATGAATCAAGCCCAATTTAATTGCATGCAAGGCTTGACGCTTAAAGCCGGAGACAGCATCGCGTAGTGTTTGTGTCATCAACTTATGCGGAATGATATTGCCAATGCCATAGACCGGATCACCTAACATCGGCGCCTTTAAAAACTGCAAATGCACACGGATCTGATGGGTACGCCCAGTTTCTAAACTACAACGCAAATACGTGTGCACGCCAAAACGTTCCAGCACTTCGTAATGCGTTACAGCGGGTTTGCCAGTGCGCGAAATTGCCATTTTGGTACGCGCATGCGAATGACGACCGATCGGCTGGTCAATTTTACCGTTGCGCCAGATTTGGCCCCACACAATGGCGCGATACTCTCGTTTGACTGTCCTAGCCTGAAGTTGACGCACCAGACTGGTCTGCGCCTCCAAGGTTTTGGCCACTACCAGTAAACCGCTGGTGTCTTTATCTAAGCGATGGACAATACCGCAGCGTGGAATATCAGTGAGCGCTGGATAGTGGAACAGTAAGGCATTCAGCAATGTACCAGACCAATTACCCGCAGCCGGATGTACGACAAGCCCAGCTGGTTTGTTGATCACCAGCAGCGCATCATCCTCATACACAATATCCAGTGGAATATCTTCTGGCTTAAACGCATTTTCCTGTAAGTTGGGCGGCGGCGTGACCTGTACTTTATCGCCCCCCCATACTTTGGTTTTGGCCGTGACCTGCTGCTGGTTAAGTTGTACCAAGCCGTCTTTAATCCAAGCTTGCAGGCGACTACGTGAGTGTTCAGGCATCAGCGTTTGCAGCGCCAAGTCTAAACGTTGGCCATTAAGTGACTCCGGAATCGCTAGTGCTTGCAGTGTGCTTTCTTTCATATTTTTTTGTGGCATCAGTTATAATGCCTTTAATATTTCATGTAGGTTTTCATAGTGAATCGTATTTTACCGCTTATCCTCGTATTCATTTCAGCTTTATTTTTAAATGGTTGCGCCATTTTTGGTGCACCTACCGAATTAGATGAAACCAAAGGCTGGCAAGCAGAACGCATTTATGCGGCTGGCCAAGAAAAAATGATCGACAAGGACTATGACAAAGCGATCGGTTATTTTCAAAAGCTAGAGTCCCGCTTTCCCCATGGTGTCTACGCTACGCAAGCGCAATTAGAAATTGCTTATGCCTACTATAAAAAACAAGACCCTATTTTATGCTTGGCCGCAGCTGAGCGTTTTATCAAGTTACACCCCAATCACCCTAATGTGGATTACGCTTACTATTTGAAGGGGCTGGCTACCTTTAATGAGCGTGGTTTCATGGAAAAATATACTGCGCAAGAAATTACAGACCGCGATCCTAAAACGCTCAAATTATCTTTTGCGGCATTTAAAGAGTTGACTGATCGCTATCCAAAAAGTCGCTACTTCAAAGATGCAACACAACGCATGGTGTATTTAGTCAATGCGCTTGCACAACATGAAATGCACGTTGCACGCTATTACATGAACCGTACAGCCTATGTCGCAGCGTTGAATCGTGCTAAATACGTGTTGGAATATTACCCAAACTCTACCTCTGTGGAAGAAGCATTGGTGGTGATGGTCAGCGCCTACGACTATATGGAAATGGACGACCTGAAGAACGACACACTGCGTATTTTGAAAACCAACTATCCGCAAAATCCAATGCTGGCTGGCAAAGCAACACAGGACGAGCGTATTTGGTGGAAGTTCTGGGAAAGCCTTTACTAGCAACAATTACCCAGTTGCTACAACGTAGTAACTTAAATAAATCACCTAATGGTAGTTAAGTCACTACCCAGTAATTAAAAAACTCTCGGACTACACTTAAAAACTGTTGTCTTGAGTTTTTTAATCGGAATAGTGGCAATGTCATATCCACAGCCACTCGGTAAAGTGCCCCATTTCTTTGGGGCGCATCACGCAAGCGGATTAATATAATTTTGGCTAGCTTGATGTTCACTACCACCACATCTTTGGTCAACGCTTGCTGACGCATACCATTTAAGTATCGCTCAAGCTGTATGCTCTCAAGTTCACTAAAGGTCATTTGATCCAGCATGGCAGATAATGCTTTAAGTGACGTTGGTAGTGGTGACCATGTCACTGCATCTTTATCCACCACATAACTCTCGCTCAATACGGCAATCGCTTTGATATCCTGCATCCAAAACGGATAGAACTCTCTGGCAATTTGCATATGAAAATGCCAAGAATGATCTCGTGTCTTTTTCATGATGCCGTTTAGCGCGCTGGCATAGGCAACCCGATCATAGGGCTTGGCAGCCAAACCGACAATCAATGTATTCAGAAATGCAACACGCTGCGCTAGGTTGGTATGTACCACGCCTTTTGAACGCAAAAAATGTAAGTAGGCGTTTAATGCTTCCACGTCTTTATGCATGCGCCGTTTCTCATATTCGGTTGCCTTGTTTACTTAAGGTTTTTGTTTTTCTCCAATGTGACTCTCGCCCCTTTTTTTAGCTAGAATCACTTGTTTTTGCCTTTCTGTTAAGGCAGCTTTCTTCTCTTCGGACGTCTTATCATAACAATGTGGACAGCTAATCCCCGGCGTATATTGCGGGCTTTCCAGCTCTTCTGGTGATAACGGCATACGGCAGGCATAACACTGATCGTATTCACCCACTTCCAACCCATGCTTCACGGCAACACGCTGGTCAAACACAAAGCACTCGCCTTCCCACATACTTTGTTCTTTCGGCACGGTTTCCAAATACTTGAGAATACCTCCCTGTAAATGGTATACCTCTTCAAAACCTTGTTGCTTCATAAAAGAAGAAGCTTTTTCACAACGGATGCCACCGGTACAAAACATGGCGACTTTTTTATGTTTGGTTTTATCTAGATGCTGCGCAACGTATTCTGGAAACTCTCTAAAAGTAGCAGTTTTAGGGTCCACTGCGCCTTTAAAGGTACCGATATGCACTTCATAATCATTACGTGTATCCAGCAAAATCACGTCCGGGTCACTAATTAATGTATTCCAGTCTTCCGGTTTCACATAAGTACCCACCACATCATTCGGATTCACCCCCGCTACACCCATGGTGACAATTTCTTTTTTAAGCTTGACCTTCATGCGGTAAAACGGATGTGTATCAGCGTAAGATTCTTTATGTTCAAGATCACTGAATTCAGGGAAGCTTTTTAGATAAGCCAGCAAAGCACGGATATCTTCCGGTGCGCCAGCAATGGTGCCATTAATGCCTTCCCCTGCTAATAGCAACGTGCCTTTAATGTGGTGCTGATTACAGGCGTCCAAAATAGGTGCCTGTAATGCTTGATAATTCGGCAAACTTACAAATTTATAGAGGGCAGCGGTTAAATATTGACTCATCACACAATAACACTAATTGAAAAAGGGGATTTTAACACCACCCGTTCTAATCGCGTATTAAAACCAGTATTTTGGGTACCGGCCTTCACGGGTGACATTGTTGTAAATGAGGGCAACAATGGTAATTGCAATGGCGCCAAACAATGTTGGAAACAACAGAAAATCCCAACCTAAGCCACCATGAGAAGCAGCCAACAACCAAACAATCACCGGATTAGATCCAGCCGGCGGATGTACGGTGCGTGTCACCATCATGAGTGCGACCGCCGTGGCTACGGCGATTGCCAACGCCCACCAAGTCACCCCAAGCAAAGAAACTACTGTCAACCCAACCAATGAACTCAAGAAATGCCCGCCGACTGTGTTGCGCGGTTGCGCAAACGGTGCATCGGGATATGCAAATAAAATCACGCAAGAAGCGCCAAAGGAGCCAAGTATCAGCATATGTTCCAAGCGCTGCGTCAAGATTGCAACAACCGCAATCGCAATAAACGCGCCTAACCAAGCAAGCCCCACCGCTTTGGCCGAGAACGCAGCGGGCAACGCAGCACGATCACCTTGCAACTTTTCTAATAAGCTCATGACGACTCCTCTTGATGAATTCTTATCTTTTTTTAAAAATGAGGTAACAACCCCATTAGGCCAGTACTAGAATCTCAGCCTTCCCTAGTCCAGATACGTCCCCTACCCAGCGTTGTACACGCATTTGTGTCAATGCAGCAAAGCGTGAATCCAGTGTTTTAAATGACTGATACAAAATATTCAAGAATGGTAATGTATGCCAGCCACAATCCAACCATGTAGCGTGCAATGTCGGTGCCTGTGCTAATAATAACGTGCCTCGCTTCATGCCAAAGCCCAACCGTGCACCTGTTTTGCCTAACACACCTAAAGTGCCGGCTTTCATACTCGATGCACAATACGCACCCGCATCGCCTTCAATCAGCAACATGCCTCTACGCATCGCATCGCCTGCCCGTTCGCCTACATTGCCTTTGCAAATGAGTACGCCACCTTGCATGGCTGCACCCACAAAATCACCGACATTGCCTTCAATAATAATTTGGCCTATTTTCATTTGATAGCCAACATGGTGCATCAATGGGCTTGCTTGTTTGAATATGAGATGTGTAGTGTCTTCGCCAGCCACATCAAACACATCTGCTACGGTGAGCTGTTGCTGCAAGCGCATCGCTTTGATATCGGTCAGTGTTTTACCTGCTAGCGTGTCCGGTATCAGCGCTCGACAATCCACCTGAGTGGTAACCGTTGGTTTTAGCGTGAATATCAATGCGCTCATGCTGTCGCCCCCGATAGATTTCCTTGCAAGATTGGATGTAATTTAAAATGATGCTGCCCTAATTTACCGCCATAATTACCAGCAGAGATACGTTTGATACCAGCTTCGCTGCCTAGACTGCAAGCCGCTTCAATACCAACTTTCATGGACAAGGCGATATCTTCAAACGTTAGGCCATCAATCACTATTTCCATCACGCTTTCAATGTCCATATCCAACTCCGTGTTGACCACACCTTTTAAGGTTGGGCAAAATGCATCGTTGGTGCTGGCAAACATTTTGGGGTATTTACTCCCCACTTTGGAACCCGAACGCACCACACCTCCAGGAAACGGCATGATCACATTAGGCACTTTTTTCATGGCCTCAATCGCTGCTTCGCATGCTGCTAATACTTGTGGCTGACTTTGGCCCAATACCAAAAAGTTACCGCCGCCAATCGCGCGCACCATACCGGTGGTTTCTTGCGTTAAAAACTCGCCATCCATCACCGGAATGCGCCAGTAACGTTGATTTATTCCGTTAGCATCTGGAATCAATTTAGACACTTGATTACCATCGCCAAAATAACGCAAATGTTTACCTAGACTAATTTGGTCTTCCGAGGCGATGCCCGAAAACGCGGCTGCCGTTGGACAGGTGAGAATACATTGTCCCATGCGGGTTTCCAATTGTTGCATCAGCACCTTGCTCCCCATGGCAAACATCAAAATGCTCACCCCTGGACGTCCGTCTGGCGTTTCATCCGCAGTCAATTCGCGTTCAATTCCAGCCTCTACGCCACAGCCGATCACGCTGGTCGCAAAACCAGTCATCGCATTCGCTGCGTGATAAGCCCATTTGAGATTTAGTGCAGTGATGATAATCCGCGTGCCGCGCATATTAAAAGCTTCGGCAAAGGTATCGTCTATTTGTACGCCGTTTAGTATCATTATTTACTCACGTTGGCATATGGTTAATGACTTGATTACGCCCATCTTGCGCAATCTCATCGTTGCTAATCTTAAAGTTGTCTAACTGCATGGTGTGATACTTATCAAAATAGTCTTTTAATCCTTTTTCCACACCCACATCAAACGCAGGTTTGGTCGTATGTGTTTTACCCCACACCACTTTCACTACCTTGCCGTCTCTTACCACCAGCTCACCATCTTTAAACACGTAATCCGGTTTACTGAACATCGCTTCTTTGTCTGCTTGGTCTGTATACACCGTAATGTCTGCAGCGGCGCCAACACCCAAATGACCACGGTCATGTAAACCAATCAATTTGGCAGCTGCTGCACGTGTCATGGTCGCAATTTCATACAAACTGTACTCGCGATTCAGGCTGGTCAGGTTGCTCATGGCTTGTGCGTCTAGGTTCAACTTGGCAAATGCATCGTTCCTGAAGCTTTTATCCATCAATAAACGAATTAAATGCGGATAGCTTGTAAATGGCGCACCGTTAGGATGGTCTGTGGTTAAGAAGATACGCCATGGGTCTTCTACACTTAAGAAAATTTCCAAGCCAATCGCCCATTGCAACGCATTCACGTAATTTTGGTCGCGATACTTAAATGGCACGACACCGCAACCTGCATCGCATTCAATGTCCATAATCACCGATTTTTTAGGATTGGCGATTTTGGCATTGAGATGCTGCATCATATTGTCGCCAGAAGCAGTGACAGTTTGACCAAATAGAATTTGGCCTACGTCTGCGCTGATATGCTTGTTGGCGTTAAGCGCTTGTGCTATTTGTGCAGCGGCCGATGAAAACTTCTTGTCGCCTTCTGTGCCGTAACTATGGAATTGGATATGCGTGAGATGCATCGGAATGCCATCGCTGGCACCCATCGTATCTAACGTGGTTTGAAAGTTACCCGCCGCGCCTAAGTTATTGCAATGCACATGCAATGGTTTTGCAATACCCAGTTCATGTACTGCGCGACTCAAACTTTGTAAAATTTGGCGCGGTGTCACTTGGTAATGCACATTGTTTTCGTCTAAATTCAAACGGCGTTGATTAAACTTGAATGCAGAAATACCACCTGGATTCACTACTTTAATACCAATGGTTTGTGTGGCATGCAGTGTCCAAGCCACATAATCGTTAATCGCTTTTTGGTCGGCTTTACCTGCTAGCAATCGCAAAAAATAATCGTCGTTGCCCAGCATGGCGTAGCCGCCTTTGTCGATCATGGGCGTATCGCCCATCTCCAAATGCGCTTGGCGGGCATTGACCGCTAAAATCGCTGGTTCAAACGCAGCGGTATAGCCCATTTCGATATAGTGCATACCAGTATCGGTGGTGCTCGGCGTAGCATGATGCGTACAGCTTGGCGTACAGATGTGCGCCTCAGGCTCGGTATAGCGCTTGGTTTCCTGATATTCCGGCAACATCATGCGGGCGATATTCACTTTGCCGCCGCCGATATGGCTGTGCATATCAATCGCACCCGCCATGACGATCTTGCCGTTCAAATCAATCGTTTGCTGTATTTTTTCCGTGTCACTTGGTTTGGCAATAATGCGGCCATCGCGGATATAAATATCTTCACGCACACCATCTTTGCCATGTGCTGGATCAATGACTTTGGCGTTTTTAAGTAGAGTAATCATGCCAGTTGCGCCTCCAGTTTTAATAACACTTCGGCCAACGTTGGCAACGTACTTTCACGTACTTTTTTCAGTGGCAACACCACAGAGGAATCCACTCTAAACAGAGTGCCCGCAGCATCTAGTCCAGGCGTGGCCACTGGAATAAACACTTCCGGCGGCGTTGTAAATTGCGTATCAGGGTGCCCAAACGCAATCACCGGCTGACTCACACTTGGCATCGGTTTATCTGGGCTAAAACTATTGATCCACACGATCAAATCGTGCGCATCCACGTCTTGCTCACCCAAAGTCAAGCCATCTAACCAAGTGTGTGCATAATTCACAGTGGTATCGCCATCACTACCACCCAACCCCAAGCCCATGGCGCGCGACTGCTGATTCAAAATGACAACGCTCTCTGTAATATTTTGTATGGTGAGTTCTGCATGTGGAAAATCCAGATCTTTGGCTACCCAAATCAGTACGGCATATTTCGCTTGTTTAAGTTGCTCGATCAGTTGTGTTAACGCGCTTACCTTCACGCCAGCGATGGCATCTACCTTGAGCACTTTGCCTTGTAACAGCGCACGTAAAGCAGCTGTTACTTCAGGTAAATCTATGGTTGCACAAGGCAACACGGTAGGTAATTCACCCTTAGGGCTCACACCCGGTGCGGTATTCAAATCATCGCCACCCAAATACACCACTTTGCGCGCGCTGGCATCCGTAAACATGGCTTCGTCGGTCCACACGGCACGCTCGAAAAACCGTGGATTGTGGTGCACCACATCAGTACCGATACAGACAATCATATCTGCGCGATTTTTTACTTCGGTTAACGTTGTGGTCTGCCATCCGGTAGATTGCAGCACCTTGGTATTACGTAGTGAGCTATGCACATTCATGTGCATCATATTGGCCTGCGGCCTGTTAGATTGCGTAGGGTGCGCAAACTGATAAGCCGCTCTAAAACCAGCCAAATCCGTACTGAGTCCAGCCACCAAAGGCATCTGCGCTTGCTGTAGCAATTTTCCGGCATACGCAATCGCTTCTACCAAGCTCACCGGTTTTCCAGCAATCATCGGCGTTGCTGCATTGAGCGGGCGTGAAAAGAATGCCACGGTTTTACCACAGGGTTTGCCTGACTTCACGGTCACATCTAGCTTGGCGTCCGAGCCCTGCCAGCTTACCGTCACATCATCACACAGCAACCCACAAGCGGGGCAAGTTGCATTGACTGTCTTTGTCGTTGAAGTTTGCATGAATACTATTCTGCCATATTTATAATGAGTTCAATATAGGTGAATCATCGCATGACCAATCACATCAATACACGAAACAATTCCACCACCTAAGCATCATAACGTGTTGAATAGCGGCATATTGCGTTATCAACATAACAAATCATGCGCTATTCCCGCTTTTGATGCTAGTTGCAGCCGGCGGTAACGATATTAATAGCGCATAAAATCGCAACTTTTGGTTTATTAAAACCACTAAAAATGGTAAGGTGTCGGTCTTTGTAAGTAGTTATTTTAATTCTTTAATTTTGTAAATTTTATTTGGAGTTTCCATGGCAGTAGAACGCACCCTCAGCATTATCAAACCAGACGCAGTAGCTAAAAACGTCATTGGTCAAATTTACACACGTTTTGAAAACGCGGGCTTAAAAATTGTTGCTGCAAAAATGGCACAATTAACACAAGCAGAAGCAGAAGGTTTTTACGCTGTGCATAAAGAGCGTCCTTTCTTCAAAGCGTTAGTCGATTTTATGATCTCTGGCCCAGTGATGATTCAAGCATTAGAAGGCGAAAACGCTGTGTTGAAAAACCGTGAACTGATGGGCGCAACCAACCCGAAAGAAGCTGCTGCAGGTACGATTCGTGCTGACTTTGCTGAAAGCATTGATGCTAACGCAGTACATGGTTCAGATTCTGCTGAGAATGCAGCCATCGAGATCAAATACTTCTTTGGTTAATCTCCAAACTGTACTTTGCAAACTGTACTTGAAAAGGTTAAACGTTGATTAATTTACTGAATTTCAATCAACCTCAACTCGCCGATTACTTCGTGAGTATCGGCGAGAAACCTTTTCGCGCCAAGCAAATGATGCGCTGGATGCATCATTTTGGCGTGACCGATATCAATCAAATGACGGATATCGCTAAAGTGCTGCGTGAAAAATTAATGACGGAAACTGAAATGAAGTTGCCCAATGTGCAACTAGAGCAAATTTCAGATGACGGCACACGCAAGTGGCTGATTGGTACAGATACTGCCAATAGTATTGAAACTGTGTTTATTCCGGAAGATGACCGAGGCACACTGTGTGTTTCCAGCCAGGTAGGCTGCGCACTGGAGTGCACATTTTGTAGTACGGGTCGACAAGGGTTTAACCGCAATTTAAGCGTGTCCGAAATTATCGGCCAGCTGTGGATTGCGAATAAATCTTTACGCCAAGCAGATGGCTACGACATGCTACCGCTCAATGACCGGATTATCTCCAATGTGGTGATGATGGGCATGGGTGAGCCTTTGGCCAACTACGATAACGTGGTGACTGCCATGCAAATCATGCTGGACGACAGCGCTTACGGATTGAGTCGCCGTCGCGTCACACTCTCTACCAGTGGTATGGTGCCTGCGATGGACAGATTAAAGGAAGACTGCCCGGTTGCATTGGCTGTATCACTGCATGCACCAAATGATGCACTGCGTGATGTGATTGTCCCGATTAACAAAAAATACCCAATTAAAGACCTGATGGCTGCATGTGAGCGCTATTTAGTCAAAGCCCCGCGCGATTTCGTCACATTTGAATACGTGATGCTAGACGGTGTGAACGATACTGTGGAACATGCACACCAATTGTTAGATATCGTCAAACATGTCCCATGTAAATTTAACCTGATTCCGTTTAACCCATTCCCTAATAGCGGCTATGAAACGTCAAAGCCTAGTCATATTCGCGTGTTTCGTGATATTTTAATGAGCGCTGGCTATGTCGTGACCGTTCGCAAAACCCGTGGTGACGATATTGACGCTGCATGCGGTCAATTGGCTGGCAAAGTCCTAGATAAAACCAAACGTAGTTTGAAACATATTTCTGTACAGGCGGTGTCTTAATGCAATGGATGTTGGGTAGATTTGTAGCGGCCATGCTGGCTGTAGTGCTCAGTGCCTGTGTATCACAACAATCCACCAACCCCTATAACACCGATTCTGCGCTCACCAATCAAGCGCGTGCGCACACCGAGCTAGGTGCTGCCTACTTACAAGAAAGTAAATTTGAGATTGCCTTAGAAGAATTCAATATTGCACTGCGTAACGACCCAGACTACGCCCTTGCCTACAACGGGCTTGGACTGGTTTACGGGACATTGGGTGAAAATGCCAAAGCTGACGCTGCTTTTCAGAAAGCATTGCAACTTAAACCAAACAGTTCAGAATCGCACAATAATTATGGTAACTTTTTATGCAAAACAAACCGTTATGATGAGTCTATCAATCACTTTTTAAGCGCCGTTAAAAACCCTTTGTACGAAACACCGCATCTCGCTTATGCCAACGCTGGGATTTGTTCCATTCGTAAAAAAGACTATATCAATGCCGAACGTTACTTAACCGCAGCCTTGCAATTGCAACCTTTGTTACACCCAGCTGCCTACCATCTTGCCAACTTGCAATTCAATCGTGGCGATATAAAGGCAGCTAAAGCAACCTTGCAAAACACGTTGATTGCTGCACCGAGTGCAGAAGTACTGTGGTTAGGCATTAAGATTGAACGTGTGTTGGGTGATAAAGACAATGAGGCTAGCTATGCGATTCAGCTCAGAAAACAATACCCCAACTCAGCCGAAACACAATTGCTGTTAAATTCACAACATTAGTACACTCCGGATCATTTACCATGGCGCGAAAAGTACAAAGTAAACCTGAACAAGTGGTTGAGACTACTGAACCAACGCAAGCGGCGACTGTTGAGATCGAATCGCCAGCCCCTCTCATACAAGAGGCCTTGCCTTCCGCTTGTGGAGGTGCGCTGAGGGCTGCCCGTGAAAAACAAAAACTAAGCGTACAGGATATTGCCAGCCAATTACGTTTAGGCGTCAATCAAGTCGAAGCGCTTGAAGCCGATCGCTATGATAAGTTGCCCCAGCCGTCGATTGTGCGTGGCTTTATTCGCAACTATGCTAAAGCGCTTAAAATAGATGCTGCGCCTATAGTGGCGGCTTATAGCGCATTAGTACCAGATATTTCACCACAATCTTTCGCTGTCAAACCGCCAGAGCACCGTTCAGTCATTGGTGAGCATCGCGCTAGCTTTTCTTTCAAGTCGTTCATTGGCTTACTGCTGTGCTTTGCATTAATCGCTGGTCTATTCTATTACTACACGCAAGTAATTAAACCAAACGTGGTATCCGAGATTGCGATTTCAGCTGCAAAACCAAGTGCCGAATCTACGCCAGCAGCGCCTGTTGATGGCAGCGTAGAATTTGCGTTGCCCGCTGCAGAGCGGCAAGACAACACCACACCGATTGAGTTACCAGCACCTGCCGCAGATGCTAATAGTAGCAATAATTTAACCCTGCCCCCTGCCACTGAATTGGCAACCCAACAGGCACCACAAGCGGCCAATACAACAGCAATCCCTACGACAAACAATGCGAGCACTAGCAATAACGCTGCAACCGCAGCAGCCAATGCACTCCAGCCTAAGCCAAATGTGACAACAGCCACTCCACCACCTATCGAACCGACCCCACCGAAAGAGCCTGTCCAAAACACAGCTAAAAGTGCGCAACTGGTCATTGATGCCACAGAAGAAACCTGGGTAAATATAGTGGATGCCAGTGGCAAGCAAATCTACAGCAAAGTGCTGGCTGCAGGCACATCAGATAGCGTTAATATTGCCCCTCCCCTTAGCATTACGGTAGGCAACGCGCATGGCACTTCTATCTCCATGAATGGCCAAGCACTAGATTTATTGGCACACACTAGAGATAGAGTCGCCCGCATCAAAGTGAATTAAGGTGTGATGATGCGTAGAAACACTCGACAAGTAATGGTTGGTCACGTCCCAGTGGGCGGTGGCCTAAACGGGAGCATACCAGCCAGTGTGGTTGTGCAAAGCATGACCAATACTGACACTGCCGATGCAGCCTCCACCATTCAACAAGTATACGAACTATGGCAAGCCGGTTCTGAGGTAGTGCGCATTACCGTGAACTCGCCCGAAGCTGCTGCACAAGTGAGCAATATCCGTCGTGGCGTAGATGCGCTAGGCTGTAACGTGCCACTGGTGGGCGATTTTCACTATAACGGCCACAAGTTATTACAAGCTTATCCGGATTGCGCGCAAGCCTTGGCCAAATATCGTATCAACCCAGGCAATGTGGGCAAAGGCAGTAAGCGTGATGAGCAATTTGCCGCCATGATTGAAGCGGCGATTCAATATAAAAAAGCGGTACGCATTGGGGTTAACTGGGGCAGCTTAGACCAAGCCAAAATGGCACGTATGATGGATGAAAACAGCCAATCTACTTCTCCACTCTCTGCCGATGCTCTGATGCAGGAAGCACTGATTCAATCTGCGTTGGAGAGCGCACAGCAGGCGGTAGATATTGGCTTAGATCCCAATCAAATCATTATTTCTTGCAAGGTCAGCAATGTACAAGATTTAGTGAAAGTCTATACCGATTTAGCCCAGCGCTGCGATTACCCGCTGCATTTAGGCTTAACCGAAGCTGGCATGGGCTCCAAAGGCATTGTGGCTTCTACCGCAGCTTTGGCGTTGCTGTTACAGGCAGGTATTGGCGATACGATTCGTGTCTCACTCACACCAGAGCCTAATGAATCACGCACAAAAGAAGTAGTCGTTGCGCAGGAGATTCTGCAAACCATGGGCATCCGTTCCTTCACACCCTTGGTCACTGCTTGTCCGGGTTGTGGACGCACGACCAGTACCTACTTTCAAGAACTAGCCATGCAAATTCAGAGCTACCTGCGCACGCAAATGCCGGTATGGCGTGCCGCATATCCAGGTGTAGAAAATATGAGCGTCGCCGTGATGGGCTGCGTAGTTAATGGCCCTGGTGAATCAAAACTGGCCAATATCGGTATTAGCTTGCCCGGTACTGGCGAAGTCCCCGTTGCGCCAGTATTTGTCGACGGTGAAAAAACCGTCACCCTTAAAGGCGACCATATCGCACAAGAATTCCAAGCGATTGTGGAAGACTACGTACAAAAAAATTATGTAGAAGGTGGAAAGTTACGCACCACCCTACCCCCTAAAACCATTCCGATTCAAGCAATTTAAGCCTAAGTTTAAGCAATGAGCACCTCTTCCACCTCCAAATTCCAGTCCATCAAAGGCTTTTACGATATCCTTCCTGAGTCCACGCCTCTCTGGTTTAAATTGGAAGATACCGCACGCCAAGTACTCGCCAGCTATGGTTACAACAATATCCGCATGCCACTAGTAGAGCCTACCGAGCTGTTTGTGCGCAGCGTGGGTGAACACACCGACATTGTTGAAAAAGAAATGTATGCATGGGAAGACGCGCTGAATGGCGACAAGCTGACCTTGCGCCCAGAAGGTACCGCTGGTTGCGTGCGCGCTGTGGTCGAGCACAGCTTGACCTACAATGGGCCGCAACGCTTATGGTATATGGGGCCGATGTTCAGACACGAAAACGTGCAGAAAGGCCGCCAACGCCAATTCCATCAAATTGGTGTAGAAGCCTTTGGCTTTGATGGCCCGGATGTGGATGCAGAACAAATCATTCTGCTGGCCAGACTATGGAATGCATTAGGCATTCAAGATGTAGCCTTACAAATCAACAGCATAGGCGATGCAAGTGAACGTGCCGCCTATCGTCAAACATTGATTCAATATTTTGAGCAGCATACAGATTTATTAGATGAAGATGCCAAGCGCCGCTTACATACGAATCCACTACGTATTTTAGATACCAAAAATCCGCGCATGCAAGCCATATGTGAAGCAGCGCCCAAGCTGATGGATTGCTTGGGTGAAGCCTCTAAACAACACTTTGAGCGCCTTTGCCAACTACTGACACAAGCCGGTATAGCCTACACTGTAAACCACCGCTTAGTACGTGGTTTGGACTATTACAACCGCACCGTATTTGAGTGGGTCACCACCAAGCTTGGTGCGCAAGGCACCATTGCCGGTGGTGGACGTTACGATACGTTAGTGGAGCGACTGGGTGGGCAGCCCACCCCTGCTTGCGGCTTTGGCATTGGCTTAGAACGTGTGTTTTTATTGATGCAGGAATATGGCGTGACCGCAAGTAATGCACCAGACATTTACTTAGTGAATGTGGGAGAACATGCTGAAAAACACGCATTTTTAATGGCAGAACAATTACGTAACGATGGTTTACGTGTGGTGTTACATGCAGGCGGCGGTAGCTTTAAATCGCAAATGAAAAAAGCCGACCGAAGCGGCGCACGCTTCGCAGCTATTCTTGGTGATGACGAAGCCTTAGCCGGCGAAATTTCGATTAAGCCACTACTCAATGCAGGTGAGCAAAAACGTTGTAAACTAAACGAAGTACGCGAATTGATTAGCTAGTTGATTGGAGCATCATGACCGAACATAAAAATTTATTTAAAGCAATGACTGTCCTTGGGTTGCTACTTGCCATTGGGATGGCAAGCGCTGCCTTTATTTTGGGCGTACAAGCTAAGCGCGCCGTGTCTGGTCAACAATCTATTACCGTCAAAGGGTTAGCAGAAAAGCCTATTAAAGCCGATAGCGCAGAATGGACGATTACCATTGGCGTTGCGAGCGATACCCAAGCCAATGCGCTCACTGCACTGGCCGATGAATTAAAAGTGGTACAAGCCTTTTTAGATAAACAAGGTCTGACACAGGACACTTGGACCATCGATGTGGAAACCATTGGCCCGCATTACGAAGAGGTCTTTATTAAAGATGTGCCGCGCCAAGTGCAAAAAGGGTTTGATGCCTACCAAAACATACGCATCAATACCAAAGATTTAACAAAAATCACCGCAGCCAATAAGGCTTTCTTGCAATTAAAAGCAGACAATCATCCAGTGAATGCGCAAGCACCTAGTTATCTGGTCAGCAACTTGGAAGCGATTAAAATGTCTTTAATTGCAGATGCCACCAAAAATGCACGCTCACGCGCCACAGAATTTGTGAAGCAAGATGGCGTGAAAGTAGGCGTCATGAAATCCGCCAGTCAGGGTGCGTTTTACATTTTGCCCGTAGGTGGCGCGGATGATAGCGACAACAGCTATGGCGGGGTCTACGACAAATCGACAATTGATAAAACCGCGCGCGTTGTGGTGACCATTGTTTACAATATTGAATAGCCAAATGACTAGCCATGAGTGAAATTCTGCGTATTAGCCAATTAAACGTGACACCCAAAAACGATACGTCACGCCTATTGGTCAACCAAGCGAACTTTTCCTTATCTACTGGCAAAACCACTTGTATCGTCGGTGAATCCGGCAGTGGCAAAAGTCTTACAGCCCTCACTATCATGGGCTTACTCTCTAAGCAGCTACAAGCCAGTGGCAATGTGGTTTTTCAAGGCCAAGACATCACACAGCTTGATGACAAGGCCATGCAAACCATCCGTGGCGCAAAAATCGGCATGATTTTTCAAGAGCCTATGACCTCACTTAACCCAGTGCTGACCGTGGGCTATCAAATTGGTGAGCCATTGACCGCACATTTAAGATTAAAAGGCCAAGCACTTAAATCGCGAGTCGCCGAACTACTCGAACAAGTGGGTATACCTGCCAGCCGAGCCGACAGTTATCCGGATGAGTTATCCGGTGGTCAACGTCAACGCGTGATGATTGCCATGAGCATTGCTTGCGAACCCGCCCTATTGATTGCCGATGAACCCACCACAGCGCTAGATGTGACAGTACAAGCTCAAGTATTGAAATTATTGGATGCGCTTAAAACACGCATGAATATGGCGATGTTATTTATCACCCATGATTTTGGTGTGGTGGCAGACATTGCCGATGATGTGATTGTGATGTTCCGTGGTGAAATTGTAGAGACAGGCACGCGCGATCAGGTGTTAAACCACCCGCAACACCCTTACACCAAAGCGCTACTGGCTTGCGTTCCCGATGCCGAAGGCCTGAAGACGCTTAAACCCATTGATTATGCATGGCTCAGTCAAGAGGCGACCGCATGAGTGACATCATATTAGAGGCCTTAAACCTCAATAAAACGTATACCCAGCGCAGTGGCCGTTTTGGCTTCAACACTACACACATCAAAGCGTTGGATGATGTCAGTATCCAACTAAAACAAGGCACTACCCTCGCCGTGGTCGGTGAATCCGGTAGTGGAAAATCCACTTTGGCACGTTGTCTGTTACAATTGCAACCGTTTGACAGTGGCGATGTAATATTCCAAGGGCAGCATTTAGCCCAACTTCATAAAGAAGATTTGCGCGGTGTGCGCAAACATTTGCAAATGGTGTTTCAAGATCCGTTCGCTTCGCTCAACCCACGCATGCGCGTAGGTGAGATTGTTGGCGAGGGATTGCTGATTCATGGAGTGGGTTCAACGGCGTCACGCATTGCACTAGTGCATCAAATGCTTGAACGTGTTGGGCTAACAGCAGCAGATGCAACGAAATATCCGCATCAATTTTCTGGTGGGCAAAGACAACGCATTGGCATTGCAAGAGCACTGGTGTTGCAACCTAAAGTGGTGATTTGTGATGAACCCGTTTCTGCGCTAGATGTTTCGGTGCAGGCACAAATCTTACTGCTGCTCAAATCGTTGCAAGCAGAAATGGGATTAAGCTATATTTTTATCAGCCACGATTTACGCGTGGTCCGGCATATTGCAAATGACATTGTCGTGATGCACAAAGGCAAAATTGTAGAACAAGGCGCAGTAGAAGATATTTACACATCTCCTCAGCAGCCTTATACACAGCAGTTATTACAGGCAATTCCAGGTCGCAAGGCCGCTTAAACTAAGATAATTAACCAACGATAATGAAACCAGGGCAATTAACATGGCGTATGATTTAGAAGAGCAAGAACAGTTAGATGAATTTAAAGCGTGGTGGAACAAAAACGGCAAGTTAGTCAGTAGCATTGCGTTACTAGTGGTGTTGGCTTACGCAGGCTGGCAAGGTTACCATTACTGGATTCAAAGCAAGGCCACAGGGGCATCTAATCTCTATCAAACCATGCTCACTACGGAACCTACTAAGCTAGAAGAGATTAAAACCCAGGTCAACCAACTTAAATCAGAATACAGTGTAACGCCTTACGCTGGACGCGCCGCTGTGTTTGCTGCAAAAGCGCAGTACGCAGCTAACGATGCAAAAGGCGCTAGCGAGCAATTAACTTGGGCCATCGCACATGCAAAAGAAAGTAGCGTACAAGCCATTGCAGGGCTGCAATTAGCAGGTATTCATTTTGAAAATAAAGAGTATGCCGAAGCTAAAAAAGCACTGAGTGACATCAAAGACCCAGGCTATGCAGGGCTCAAAGACAATATGTTAGGTGATGTTTTACTGGCAGAAGGCAAAACACAAGATGCCAAACAAGCCTTCGAAGTCGCATTAAAAAACTTAGATACACAAGGCAGGTTGTTTCAATTAACCAAGCAAAAACTTGAGTCATTGGGCAGCTAAGTCATTGTATTGTATCGTCCATTGAATAATCGTCTTTAGGAAATTTAGTTTGCACCGTCTATACACCCATCACCTCATCAAAGTCGGCATTATGCTGCTGATGGTTTCATTGACTGCCTGTAGTGCACTGACCGAGTTTCGTGCAGACATGGCAGATAAACTGTTTGGTGAGGAACCCCCTAACCCACCCGCTGAGTTAGAGGACATTAAAACGTCTTATACAGCAAAAGTGGATTGGAAATTTTCGCTGGGTGATACCGCACGTTACGACTATACGCCAGCGCTAGAAACCGGATTTGTCTACGGTACCAACGTGGAAGGCGATGTCATCAAACTGGATGCCACAAAAGGCCAGCAACTATGGAAAACCAATATCGGTGAAACCATTAGCGGCGGTGTGGGCACGGGTGGCGGTTTAGTACTGGTAGGCACCAACAAAGGCCATGTATACGCACTGGATGTCACCGGTAAACCGTTATGGAACTCTAAATTAAGCAGCGAAATTTTAAGTGTGCCTCGTTACTTTGATGGCAAAGTGATCGTTAGAACCGGGGACAATCGTATTTACGGCATTGATGCAGCCGATGGCAGCCGCAAGTGGGTGTATGAACGTACCGCGCCAGCCCTCACGCTCAGAAGCAGTGTAGGGATTGTCGTCGACGGTGGCGCTGTCTACGCTGGTTATGCAGGCGGTAAATTAGCCGCCATTCGTGCAGACAATGGAAAATTGATTTGGGAAGCTACAGTGGCACAACCCAAAGGCGTCACAGAAATTGAACGTATTGCCGACATTACTAGCTTGCCATTTGTGGATGGCCCGCTTTTATTTGCCGTGGCTTACCAAGGCAGAATTGCCGCGATTGATCGCAAAAATGGACAAGTATTATGGAACCGTGATATTTCCAGCTATAACGGTCTCACGGCTGAAGATGGCAAACTGTTTGTCAGCCACACATTAGGTTCTGTTTACTCACTTGATTACGAAAATGGCCGTACATTCTGGCGTCAAGGCAATTTGTCTAATCGCAGACTCACCAAACCCTTGTCAATGGGCGCATTTATTGCCGTAGGCGATCTAGAAGGTTACATTCACTTCTTAAGTCGCGATGAAGGCAACTTCGTCGGGCGCATTAAAATTGACGACAATGCTGTGATGTCACTCGCTGCAGGCAATAGCACCTCTCAACTCCTTGCAGAAACGCGTGGTGGTGGCCTGTATGCCATCACGGTGAAATAATTTATGCTACCTACCATTGTTTTAGTTGGCCGACCTAACGTTGGCAAATCCACCCTATTCAACCGCATGACCAAAAGCCGTGATGCCTTGGTGGCAGACTTGCCCGGCTTGACGCGCGACAGGCACTACGGTCGCGGCATCGGTGCAAGCAAACCCTACTTGGTGATTGATACTGGTGGTTTTGAACCAACAGCAGAAAGCGGCATTTTGAAAGAAATGGCCAAGCAAACCTTGCTCGCCATTGATGAAGCTGATGTCATTATTTTCCTAGTAGATGGTCGTGCAGGCTTAACGCCACAAGAGTTCATCATTGCCGATAAATTGCGCAAAGCGCAGCGGCCTGTACTGTTAGCGGTAAACAAGACCGAGGGCATGAATAAAGCCGTAGTTGCGGCAGACTTTCACGAACTAGGTTTAGGTGACCCGCTCTCCATTTCATCAGCACATGGTGAAGGCGTCAAAGATATTGTTGAGCTGGCACTTGAGCATTTTCCTGAACCAGCCTTCGACGAAGATAAACACGCAGACAAAATCCCTCGCATTGCTATTGTGGGCAGACCTAACGTTGGTAAATCTACCTTAGTCAACGCCTTGCTGGGTGAAGACCGCGTCATTGCATTTGATGAGCCAGGCACCACGCGTGACTCCATTGAAATTGAGATGGAAAAAGACGGTAAGCGTTATTCCATTATTGATACCGCCGGCGTACGCAAACGCGGCCGCGTGTTTGAAGCCATTGAAAAATTCTCTGTTGTGAAAACCATGCAAGCCATTGAAGATGCCAACGTGGCCATTTTAGTGGTTGATGCACAAGAAGGCATTACCGAGCAAGATGCGCACGTTGCCGCCTATATTCTGGATGCTGGCCGTGCCTTAGTGGTCGCTATCAATAAGTGGGATGGCCTTAAAGACGACGAACGCGATTGGATTAAACGCGAAATTGACCGCAAGCTCATATTTTTAGATTTCGCCAAATTTCATTACATCTCGGCATTACGCAAAAAAGGCCTGCCGGAACTCCTAACTTCTGTGGATGGCGCATTTAAAGCGGCCATGGCCAAGCTCCCTACTCCACAACTCACCCGCGTACTTACCGATGCGATTGCGCAACACCAACCACCGATTACCCGTGGTATTCGCCCCAAGTTACGCTACGCACACCAAGGCGGTATGAATCCACCCATTGTGGTGATTCACGGTAACCACGTGGATGGGATTAAAGATAGCTATAAACGCTTTTTGGAAGGCGTTTTCCGCAAAACGTTTCAACTGACCGGAACGCCATTACGTGTGCAATTTAATCAAGGTGAAAATCCATTTGCAGAGCCGGACAAACGTAAATCTGGTGAAGGTATTGTGAGCATGCGCCGCAGAAAAACAGCACAACGCGCCGAATTAAAAGCAAAGAAAGATGCTGAAGATAAAAAGCGTTAAACCCGTCCAGAATCAGAATCTAAGTATTCACCACTTCTAATTTGCGCGTATTAAATTGAATCAAGAATGACTCTACATCAAGCTCCGGAATGGGTCGCGCAAATAAGTAGCCTTGCGCGTAATCGCAGCCAATTTGTTTAAGCAGCGCCAATTGCTCTGGTGTTTCCACCCCTTCTGCCACTACGGCCAAACCCAGTTTATGCGCCATCACTATCATCGCTTCGCACAACGCATAATTCTCTGAAGCTTCGCTTAAGTCCACCAAAAACGACTTGTCAATTTTGATATAGTCGATATCAAACTTGGTCAGATAAGAAAGCGAAGAATACCCTGTACCAAAGTCATCCAACGCTACCTGAATACCGGCATCGCGGTACTCCAATAATGCTTTACTGACGACCTCATTGGCATTCACCAACACCCCTTCAGTAATT
>Ga0123390_1094489_pt1 | contig 25711 bp, 23 predicted proteins | sample T3HHNO3metaT_FD_89918 | JGI IMG/M metagenome (GOLD analysis project Ga0123390, IMG submission 89918) | Methane-oxidizing artificial microbial communities from Washington, USA to study methane cycling - T3-HHNO3 metaT (Metagenome... | ecosystem: Engineered > Modeled > Simulated communities... | reverse complement strand
ATTGAGATGCCAAATTGCAGGGGCTATAAAATACCCGGTAAATGTAACTTGCAGCCACAAACCAGCTATCGGAGCATCGGCTTGCGCCAAATAGTGGATAGCCTTGGTTAAATCATTCCCAGCAATGAACGGTAAAAACATGGAATCAGCAGCAATCTACCGACAACAAGGGCATCTGATCGTCAAAGCGCTTTTCAGCCCCTCGGAAGTCGATGCCTTGAGCAAAATCGTCGATCGAATTCATGGGCAATGGCTAAACGAAAACCGTAGCAGTTATATCGAACAACGGCTGGTCAACATGCATTCGCTGACCCATCCGCGTTATTTCGAACAACAGCCCGCGGAAAGGCTGCGATTCTTTCAACTCCTTAGTGCCAAGCAGCTGACGACACTGTTAACCGATCTATTTGGAGAGGACCTTTATTTTCACAATACCCAGCTTTTCTTCAATCCTTACCAAAACAGTCGCCTACCCTATTGGCACCGGGATATGCAATACAGCCCGATTGACGATGCCGATTTGCAAGCCGAGCAGCCCAATATGCTGGCTTTGCATATTCGGATACCGCTGTTGCCGGAAACCGGCATCGAGCTGATACCCGGCTCCCACCATCGCTGGGATACCGAACTGGAAAGAAATGTCAGACTGGAACTTAATGGCCACACAAACAGCGAGTCACTGCCAAACTCAGTGCTAATCGGCCTGGAACCCGGCGATATTTTGATTTTTGACGCGCAAATGTTGCACCGGGGAAATTACCAGCTAAATCCTTGCAGAAAAGCCCTGGATCTTTGCGTCGGCAGGCCGCATCGACTTACCTTGCCATACCTTGATGGCGACAATCTGCCGACTTCTGCCGAACTGGAAGCAATCGAGAACCGGCAATGGTACAAACTGGCTCGCACTATGCTGATAGAACCCCGACAAAAACAGGCAGATTGACTCCGATATGAACCTGGCAGCAAACAATTACGATTTTTTTGCCCGAGTCGGTTTGATATTCCAAGAACTGGGCATTCCAGACGACTTGCCCGCAACCAAAAACTTGGTCATCTGGCCGGAACCAAGCACCTTGGTCACAGCCGAGGTATCGGCCAACGGCCGGGTATTTCAGTTGACGCCCCAGGCTAGCGAAGTCTGGCGGGCGCTGAAAACCGCAGCAGCCAACGATGGTGTCGCGCTACAAATGGTATCGGCATTCCGCAGTGTGGAGTATCAAGCGACCATCATACGCCGCAAACTTGAACGAGGACTGACCTTGCAGCAGATTCTCACCGTCAACGCCCCGCCCGGTTACAGCGAGCATCACAGCGGTTGCGCAATCGACATCGGCAGCCCGGATTGTCCCGATCTCGGCGAAGCATTTGAAAACACCGAAGCCTACCGCTGGTTGTCAAGCAATGCAGAACGGTTCGACCTGTATTTGTCTTTTCCAAGGAATAACGAATACGGCTACGTTTACGAGCCCTGGCATTGGCGTTATCACGGTGATGACAAGGCCTAAAAAGGACCTGCCGGGGAACGACCTATAAATTATACTGCTTGCATTGCAAATTTCGGCGCCGCCAATAGACCCATGAAACATCCGGAATTCCCCCTAATCGACGACTTGATCTACCTCAATCACGCCGCCGTGGCCCCCTGGCCGAAACGCACCAGCGCGGCGGTGATTCAATTTGCCGAACAAAACAGCCGGTTCGGCTCGCACTACTATTTGGACTGGTTGAAAAAGGAAAACGAAATCCGCCGCCAATTGCAGGCCCTACTCAATGCGCCCTCAGCCAACGATATTGCGTTGGTGAAAAACACCTCGGAAGCCTTGTCCTTCGTAGCCTTTGGCTTACCCTGGCAGGCCGGCGACAACATCGTCTCCAGCAACCAGGAATTTCCCTCCAACCGCCTGCCTTGGCAAGCCTTGGCCGAACGTGGCGTGGCATTTCGAGAAGCCGATTTGCATAGCGCCCAAACACCGGAAGATGCCTTGTTTGCGCTGGTGGACGGTAATACCCGTTTGCTGACCATCAGCTCCATCCAGTTCGCCTCCGGTTTACGTATGGATTTGGAACGTATCGGCGAGTTTTGCCGGCAACGTGGCATCTTGTTTTGTATCGACGCGATTCAAAGCTTGGGCGCGGTGCAATTTGATGTGCAGGCCTATCACGCCGACTTCGTGATGGCCGATGGGCATAAATGGCTGTTCGGCCCGGAAGGCCTGGGGGTGTTTTATACCCACCCGGCGGCCCGGGACCGGCTCAAGCTCAGCCAATACGGCTGGCATATGATGAAAGACACGCATAACTACGAAAACCTTCCATGGGAGATACACCCCGGCGCGCGCCGTTTCGAATGCGGCAGTCCGAATATGTTGGGGATTCACGCCTTGTCAGCCAGCTTATCTTTATTGTTGGAAACCGGCATGCCAACCGTCGAGGCCCTGGTTCTGGAACGCAGTGACTACCTGCGCGAGGCCATTAGCGCCAACGCCGAGCTGATTTTACTCTCGGAACGGCACAGCCGTTTGCAGTCCGGCATCGTCAACTTCAAACACCGGCACATAGACAACGACGTGCTCTATAAACATTTGCAAAAAAATGGCGTAGTTTGCGCCTTACGCGGCGGCGGGATTCGCTTTTCAGCGCATTTTTATAATACGCTGGCGGAATTGGACCGGGCGCTGGAGCTGGCCACAGCCGTTTCCGAATAGGCATTTGCAGCAACGATCTTATTGATAGCCTTTGGGAATAAGACGGGCCGAAAGTCACAGCCCATCGCGTTGCAGAGACTTCCGCAGCATCGGTGCGCGCTACCAGCCACCGCGAGGGCATCCTAAATCGTTCCTGCTGTATATGAAAATCCCTGGAACGCTTATTGCCATATGGCGAGCGCACCTTAGCAAATCGGGAAGGCAAGGCCAGCAGGTTCTGCTGTGCAGCTAAAAGAATCGGCAGTACCGCCAGAGGCGCCGGGAATACCTTCCGGATAGTTATATACACCAACGGCTTCGGTGACTGCCCGGTCGCGGCCATTAGACCGGTAGTCGGCGTTATTTGATAGGCTAATATTCAGGAGTACAACCGCACAAAGCTATGGCGATACAAACGGCTTTTAGGCGCAAGGCTTTTTTAATTTAGCGGTAAGGCCGGGCCAATGGGCCTAGCCGTATTGCCCGCACGTTGGCTATCAAACATTCTACAAAACCGGTGGTCGGTAAATTGGGTACAGGAGTGAAAGGCATATGCAAAATCATGTGGTTACACTCATCATCTTGGTGATTGCTTTGGCGTTTTATTTTGCTGGATACTCCGGTATCGGCAATATCGCGTTCATTGTGGGTGGCCTCTTCGAATTGTGGTTTTGGATTCGCTTGCTCAGTGAAAAAACGCCGAAATCTGCGGAGCCGCCCGACAAGTACTGAGCCCTCCATTATCGTTGTATCCCACTTGATAATTATTGCGCCCGTTGCTCACATCAGGCGGCAAGTCGTGGGAATATCTAAAAATCAAAAAATCTCCTTCTCCCTACCCCTTTGTGCAGTGTCTACAAAAAATCGGTTTCGTTAGACTGAAGCCTTTATGAAGTCCTCACGTCAATTAATTAGGAGAGACGAGCGGATTTACATGAGTCAATTGCGGCAAAAGCTGGAAAGCGATCCGACTCAGCCCAAATACCTGCTGACCGAGTCGGGCGTGGGGTATCGATTTAAAGTGGGCTGAGCCTGATGATCGAGGTGCGGAGAACCGAATCAATATCCAACTTCTACCCGGTTTCTACCGTGCTGTTTAGCTTGATACATCGCGGCGTCGGCACGTTTGATTAAGGATTCGGGGCTATCGCTACCTTTTAAGGCAGCAATGCCCAAACTTGCCGTCAGATTCAACACGTCCATGCCATAGGCCAAGGTATGCGATTCAATGTCGGCACGGATGCGTTCAGCTATCACCATGGCCCCGTCGATGTCGGTATCGCTCAGCAAGATCACAAACTCTTCGCCGCCGTAACGAAACACCGCGTCACTGCCGCGCACGCTGTCTTTCAACCAGCCGGCCAATGAAGACAGCGCCAAATCGCCGCAACCGTGCCCGTAATCGTCGTTGATATGCTTGAAGTGATCGACATCCACAAAAATCACCGACAAATGCTGCGAATTACGATGTGCACGTTTGATCTCGCGCAGCAAACAGTCGTTAAACGCCGTGCGGTTATTGGTTTTGGTCAACGGATCGGTAAACGCCATTTTCAATGCTTGTTGAAACAAGGTGGCATTTCTCAATGGGTAAATCAGGCAACACAACAGACTTTCCAGCATTTTCAACTCGTCTTTGTTGAAACGATTGCTGCGGGTCAATTTCAACTCGCCCAACTGTTGCTCTTCGACTTTCAAGGCGTAGGAGCAGGAGTGACGGGCCATTACGCCGCGTTTGAACTCTAGATCGAACTCTTCGTTGATATATTCAACGCCGTTGTGCGGAATGGTATTTTGAATTTTATTGCAGAAAATGCTGATCAGCTCGCTGAATTCCAATGAAGTCTGCAAGGCACTACTGATATCGTAGTGATGCAAATTGACAGCGGTTGAGGCTTCAAAGGTTTTATTACTGACTATCGCTAAATCGGCTGCTTTATCTTTCATGACGGTTCCCCGAGTCTTGAATCAAACTTCAAGGGGAATAAAGCCAATAGCGTGCCAATTAATTTTTAACTTGTAAATACAAATACTTAACAATAAACAACCGCAAAATTTTTCAGCAAGCGGCAATTTTCCGCCGCTTACCTGCCACCGTCTGGCTTTGCCGGCTTTTAAAACAAACCCAACTGCACCTGCGCCACTTCCGACATCATTTCCCGCGACCAGGGCGGATCTAAAACCACCTCGACATCAACCGAACTGACGCCGGGCAAGGCGCGGATGCATTTCTCGACATCGCTTTGGATAACCGGCCCCATGCCGCACCCGGGCGCGGTCAAGGTCATTTGCACGTGCACATCGTTGCCGCCATCGGCATTGGGCTTGGCGCTGCAATGGTAAACCAGACCCAAATCGACGATATTGACCGGAATTTCCGGGTCATAGACGGTTTTCATCACTTCCCAGCAATTCTTTTCGACGGCTTTGCTGTCGGTATCCGAGACCAAGGTATGCAAATGCTGGGTTTCCTTACCCAAAGCGTCTGCATCGATACCGGCGATGCGCACCATGTGACCGTAATCGGTCACCACGGTGTAATTGCTGCCCAAAGCCTGATGTATCGTGACTTCCTGGCCTTTATTCAAAGTGCCGTGGTTGCCGTCCGGAATGGTGACGATGTTGACGTCGCGGGTTAAAAATACAACTTCTCTGTCTGCCATAAGTGTCTTAAGGTTTAAAAGTTTGGGCGTCAATAATTTGACCGGTCTTGCCAATACTGGCATCGCTAAATAGGTAAACATACAGCGGATCGAGGCTGCTCATGCTAGGCAGCGCGGTTTTATCTTCGGCCGGGTAAGCTCTCTTCCGCAGCGGCGAATTCACCGGCCCCGGCACCAGAGTATTAACACGGATTTTTTGTCCTGCTTCCAGTTCGGCAGCCAGAATGCCGGCGAAGCCTTCCAGCGCGATTTTCGCTACACCGTATGCACCGGAATAAGCCTGAACTTTGCGCGCGGACGAATCGGAGATGAACACGATGGAAGCGTGCTCGCTACGTTGCAGCAAAGGCAACAACACCCGGCATAACAAGAAAGGCGCGCTAAGATTGACGTTTAAGGCATGCCCCCAATCCTTGGTTTTGTAATTGGCGATAGGGCTGTAAGCACTAAATTCCACAGCCGCATGCAATACGCCATGCAAAGCGCCGTAACGCTGCGCTATCGCCTCGGCCATTTCTTCGTATTGCGCTTCGCTGGCGCCGGCTAAATCGAAGGGATACATCACCGGTTCCGGACCACCGGCAGCTGCAATCGCATCGTAGATTTTTTCCAGCTTGGGAATGCTTTTATCCAGCAGAATGATTTGCGCGCCCTGCCCGGCTAAAGCCAGCGCCGCAGTACCGCCCAGACCACCACCGGCACCGGTGATGAGTAAAACCTTATTGCTTAATGACATAAATTAGCGTGTATCCATTCCATCAATTGTGGCGGTTGTTCTATTAAGGCGTCTGCGCCCCAGGTATGGGGTTGGTCGTCGCTTTGCAAATAGCCGTACAAGGCCGCCAGGGTTTTCATATTCGCTCGCTTACCGGCCGTGATGTCATGTATGGCATCGCCGATATACACGCAATTTTCCGGCGCCACGCCGGCTTGGCGGCAGGCGGCCAGCATCGGTTCAGGATGCGGCTTGCTGTTGGCTGTGGTGTCGCCGCTAATAATGCAGGCGGCCCGCTCACTGAGTTGCATAGCATCCATCAAAGGCACAGTAAAACGGGATTTTTTATTGGTGACTACGCCCCACTTCAAACCCAGTTGTTCTATCGCTTCCAAACTATCGGCAATACCCTGAAAAAAGCGACTGTGTTCGGCAATATTCTGTTCGTAGCTGTCCAGCATAAAAGCCAGCATCCGTTGCGCCAAGCTGTCGTCCACGCTCACGCAGTGCTTGATCATTGGCATGGCGCCATGGGAAATGAAGGGGCGCACGGACTCTGTCGGCGCTTCCGAAAAGCCATGGGCAAGCAGCGTCTTGTTCAAGCAGGCAATCAAATCCGGTGCGGTATCGACCAAGGTACCGTCGAGATCAAACAATACGCAATCCAGTTTAAATCCGGTCATGCTTGTTTTACTCAGGACGCTGAAACGCAGCGATGTAATTGACGCCGATGTCGTTACCCAAACTAAAACGCTTGCTGAATGGGCTGTATTCGATACCGACCATCCCTTGTAACTCAAGCCCCACGCTTCTGGCCATCTGCCCCAACTCGGAAGGTTTGATAAAGGTTTTATAGTCGTGCGTGCCTTTGGGTACCATTTTCAGCACATGCTCGGCCGCGACGATTGCCAGCAACCAGGCTTTTGGCACCCGGTTCAATGTCGAGAAAAACACCATGCCACCAGGCTTAACCAGCGTCGCACAGGCAGCAATGATGGAAGCGGGATCGGGTACGTGCTCCAGCATTTCCATACAGGTGACATGGTCGAAACCGGCCGGCTGTTCCTCGGCAAGCTGTTCGGCGCTGATTTTCCGGTAACTGGCGTTGACGCCGGTTTCCAGGCCATGCAAATCGGCAATATCCAGCAAGTCTTCGCTTAAATCGACACCCAAGGCATCCGCGCCGGCCTTTGCCAAACCTTCAGTCAGAATCCCGCCGCCACAGCCCACATCCACTACCCGCTTGCCTTGCAAATCGGCGTATTGCTGAATGAACTGCAAGCGCAAAGGATTGACGTCGTGCAAGGTTTTAAACTCGCCGTTCGGGTCCCACCAACGCTCGGCCTGCGAGCCGAACTTATGAATTTCATGGGGATGTACGTTTTCTTTCGCTGTCATAATGCCAACCTGTTCATGAGGCTATAGTTTACTGTATTACTAGGTTATTCGTCATGCGCCAACTTCCAGCCCTGTTTTTGAACTCAGTGCAACGGCTTAAATGGCCTATAGCACGGCTTCTGGGCGGCAAATAAAATAGCGGCTAATTCGATGGACGTTCTTGTAAGCGTTCTTGCCAAAGCGTGACTTTTTGTCGTAGCGCCGGGACATCAAACGAGGTCAATTCGCGCTTGCGCAGTAATTGTTTACCGTTAACCCAGACATCGGTGACTTGGTGCCGACCGGCGGCATAGACGATCTGCGCCAGCGGATTGAACAAGGGTTGAGTTTCCAGTTCGCTTAAATCTATAGCCACCACGTCGGCAGCTTTGCCGATAACCAGTGAACCGATTTCAGCGTCTAATCCCAAGGCCTTGGCGCCGTTAATAGTCGCCATTTCCAACGCAGTCGTCGCCGATACCGCGCTGGCATCGCCTGCTACTCCCTTCGCCAGCAAAGCTGCGGTACGCATTTCCGACAGCATATCCAGATCATTATTGCTGGCGGCGCCGTCGGTGCCCAAGGCCACGTTGATCCCTGCCGCCAGACACTCTGCCACCGGACAAAAACCGCTGGCCAATTTCAAATTCGATTCTGGGCAATGCACAATGTGACCACCGGTTTCCGCGTAAAACCGGATGTCTTCGCTAGACAATTGCGTCATATGCACCGCGATAAAGGATGGCGTCAGCAAACCCAGCTCATGTAGACGCTGTAATGGCGATTGGCCGGTTTTAGCTTTTTGCTCGTCGACTTCATGCGCGGTTTCGTGCAGATGCATGTGCACGGTCAGATTCATCTCGTCGGCATAGGTAATCACGTTACGTAAAGGCCCGTCCGACACGGTATACGGCGCGTGCGGTGCGAACGAGGTGCTGATCAAGGTTTCATGCCGGAGTTGCTCGTGCAGCGCCAAGCCCTTGGTCAAGTACGCGTCCGCGTTTTCCGCCCATACGGTCGGAAAATCAAACACGATCAAACCGATATTGGCGCGTATGCCATGTTGTAAGGCTTGCTGCGCGACGATTTCCGGAAAAAAATACATGTCATTGAAACAGGTCGTGCCGCAGCGTAGCATTTCGGCAATCGCCAGATCGGTGCCATCTCTGACAAACGCTTCGCTGACCCATTTTTGCTCGGCCGGCCAGATATGATTTTGCAGCCAGTCCATCAGATGCAAATCATCGGCAATCCCACGCAGCAAGGACATCGCGGCGTGCGTATGGCAGTTAATCAAACCCGGAATCAGCGCATGCCGTTCCAGCACTTCGACCTGTCGCGCTTGGTACTTTGCAATTGCCTGCTCGGTCGGTAACAAATCGACAATTCTGCCGTCGTCTATCACAAGACTGGCATGCTCATGGATTGCGGACGCCGGCTCAACCGGTATAATCCAACGGGCTTGAATGAGAAGGTCGACCAGCATAGGTTCTCCCGATATGCAAAGCGGCGATTATACCTCGTTAGCGGGCTTGCTCGCCTGCGGAGAAACTTGTTGTGGCCCAGGCTATTTCACCTGCACCCTATGGACGGCCAGATCTTTATGAGCAGCAACCAAACTGTCGCGACTGCGACTATCCTGATTGTGGACGACACGCCGGAAAACATCGCGACCCTTGGCGATCTCCTTAAGCCCTACTACAACTTGCGTGTCGCTATCAACGGCCCGCGCGCGCTGGCCTCCGCCCACTCCGATCCTCGCCCCGATTTAATTTTGCTGGACGTCATGATGCCGGAAATGGACGGTTATACGGTGCTCAGTCGCCTACGCGAAAACCCGCATACCGCCGAAATACCGGTCATTTTTGTCACTGCTTTGGACGCCACGGACGATGAAACTCTGGGCCTGGCACTCGGTGCAGCCGACTACATCACCAAACCCCTGCGGCCCGCCATCGTGTTGGCACGCGTGCGCAGCCAACTGGAATTAAAGCAGGCCCGCGACCGGATGCGCGATCAAAACCTCTGGCTGGAAGCCGAAGTTGCCCGGCGTATGAAACAAAATCAACTGATTCAAGATGCCAGCATGCGAGCCCTGGCCAGCCTGGCGGAAACCCGCGACAACGAAACCGGCAATCACATTCTGCGGACGCAAGGCTACGTTGAGGTATTGTGCCAAGAATTGGCGCGCATGCATCACCCGGAAATTCGCGACGCACACTGCATCGAACTGATCACCAAAGCCGCGCCGTTGCACGATATAGGCAAAGTCGGCATCCCCGATCAGATTCTATTAAAGCCCGGTAAATTGACCGAAGACGAATGGACCATCATGCGCACCCACTCGGCTTTGGGTGCCGAAGCAATCAGCCGCGCCATTCAAGATGAGGCGGATCAATCGGTGTTCGATTTTCTGCACGTAGCGATGAAAATCGCCCACTATCATCACGAGAAATGGGACGGCAGCGGTTATCCGGACGGATTGGCCGGCGAGAACATCCCATTGCCGGCAAGACTGATGGCACTGGCGGATGTGTTCGATGCCCTGATCAATCGCCGTTGTTACAAGAAAGCCATGCCGCTGGAACTGGCGGTTTCCGTCATTCAAGAAGGCAAAGGCAAGCACTTCGATCCGATGATCGTGGATGCATTCAGCAACTGTCTGGAGCAATTCATTTCAATTGCGCTGCGCTACGCCGATACGGAATTTGAGAGTGCATATTGATGAAAGACGCACACTGAAAACCGCCTAAACCGATGACATGTCAAACACCTGCAACGCATCGAGAGCAAACGTTCTTTGCAAATTCAAACGGGTTTTATGCCTAAACTGTCCGCACTGACCTACCTAAAGCTCATCGCAGTTGCCAGTGTTTACGCGTTCACGGGCCAAATTTCTCTGCTTTACTTCACCCCGGACGGTAGTGCCAGCATTTTTTTCGTTGCCAGCGGCGTGGCGCTGGCCGCTACTTTACTGGGCGGTAAAAACTATCTCTGGGCCGTTTTGCTGGGCGCACTGACGCTCAACTTGTTGCAAGGTAAACCGCTGCCTACGGCAACGATCATGTCCTTGGGAAGCGTTGCCGGCGTAGGGTTTGGCGCTTGGTTAGTCCGGCGACATCAGCGGTTTGATGCCACGCTGCCAACTTTACGCGACTATTTAATACTGATTTGCCTCGGTGGTTTTATTGCCTGTGCGCTGCCCGCGCTGGTTGCTTCTCTGGCCTTGGTCAAAGCCGACCTTATCCAGCAAAGCGCTTTCACCAGTAGCCTTATGAACTGGTGGATGGGCGATAGTTTAGGAATCATTTTAATTACGCCGCTAATCCTGGTCTGGTGCGACACACCACACCGACTAAATGCCAAATGCATCGGCGAAGCGCTAGTGATGCTGGCCTTGAACGGTTTACTCGGGCAAATCGTGTTTCTCGACTGGTTACATGCCAGTATCGGCGGCTACGCCAAAAGCCATTTACTATTTTTATCGATCAGCTGGATAGCAGTAAGACTTGGCAAGCGCGCCACCACGCTAGCTCTAACCATCACCGCCGCGCAAGCGATGCTCGGTAGCAGCCAACATCGCTGGGGCTTTTTCGAGCATGATCTGGGCAATCAACACGAACTGAATTACTGGATATTCATATCGGTATTGTCGATAGTCGGTATGGCGTTGGCGAGCTATTTTTCCGAGCGGCAGCAGACCCTGGATACCCTCATTGAAAAGGAAGAACTGTTCCGCACCCTGATAAAAGCCATGCCCGACATGGTCTGGCTTAAAGATCCCAACGGGGTTTATTTGCTCTGCAACCCAAGTTTCGAGCCCTTATGCGGCACAACCGAGGAGCAGGTAGTTGGCAAGACCGATTACGACTTCGTCAACCAAGAGTTAGCCGATTTTTTCCGCGAACGCGATTTGGTGGCGGTTGCCGCCGGCAAGCCTTGTGTGAATAAAGAGTGGCTCACCTTTGCCGATGGCAAACGTACGGGCCTTTACGAAACCATCAAAACCCCGGTGACCACTACAGACGGCAAACTGCTCGGCATATTGGGCGTCGCGCGCGAAATCACCGAAACACACCACATCCAAAGGCAATTGCAGGAGCGAATCAAGGAACGCGAATGCCTTTTTACCATTTTTAAAAAAACCGAAGACAAGGACCAGGGTCCGGTTGCCATGCTCCAGTCGGTAGCCGACATTCTAGCAAGCGGCTGGCAATACCCGGAAATCACCGCGGCCCTTATCGAATGGGAAGGCCTTTTAGTCAGCAGCGCCAATTTCCGCGAAACCCCTTACCAACTCAGCGCTCGGCTCAACACTCAAACCGGCGCGCCCGGCCGTATCAGTATTTTTTACCTGGAATCACGGCCAACGGAACAGGAAGGTCCGTTTCTGCGGGAGGAGCGTGCGTTACTCGACACAGTAGCCGAACGGCTGGCCACGGTTCTGGATCAACACTTGGTGCATTTGCAATTTAAGGAACGCGAAGAAATTCATCGTACTATCGTTGCTCAGGCACTTGATTCCATCGCGCTGATTGCCGCCGGCAGTTTAGCTTTTGTCGAATTCAACGACACGGCCTGCAATAGCCTGGGCTATAGCCGTGAAGAATTTGCGCAACTATCGGTGCGAGACATTCTCGCTGACCAAAACCACACCAAGATTCGCCAACATTTGCGGGCTTTATTCAAACAAGGCAACGCCTGCTTCGATACCTTGCACCGCCACAAAGACGGTAGCTTGCGGGACGTTAACGTCCGTATCAAACGGGTCACATTCCGGGAACGCAATTATTTTGCCGCTATCTGGACCGATACCACGGAGCAAAAACAGCTGCTAAAAGAGTTATCGGAGAAAGCCGAACTGCATCGCGTGCTGGTGGATAACAGCTCGGACGGCATCGTCATCATCGACCAAAACCACCGGGTGATAGAGGCCAACAAACGCTTCTGCGACATGCTGGGTTACAAACTCGAAGAAGTCTTGCAACTTTATACCTGGGACTTCGAAGCTGACTTAACTGAACAACAAATCCGCGAAAAATTTGCCGATCTGCCGCATACCGACAAGGTCATCGAAACCCGCCATCGCCGGAAGGACGGCAATTGCTTCGACGTAGAAGTCAGCATGAGCGGCGTCACTTGGGGCAGTAACAATCTGGTATTTTGTGTGTGCCGCGACATTACCGCCCGCAAGCAAATCACCCATCAACTGGCTGACGAACGCCGCAGACTAGCCGATATCATCGAAGCCACCCACGCCGGCACCTGGGAGTGGAATATGCAAACCGGCCAAGCCGTTTTCAACGAACGCTGGGCTGAAATGTTCGGTTACCAACTCAGTGGACTTGAGCCTTTTACCTCGCATAGCTGGGAACAATTCGTGCATCCGGACGACCTGAAACTTGCTAACAAGTTACTGGAACAACACCTGGCCGGACTGAGCGATTACTACCAGTGCGATTTGCGCATGCGGCATAAGGATGGTCACTGGGTATGGATCGCTGATCGCGGCAGAATTACTCAGCGCACGGCAAATGGTGAGCCCTTAATCATCAGCGGCACGCATATGGACATCACCGAGCGCCGCGAAGCCGATCAACGGATACGCGAGAGCGAAGAGCAATTCCGTAGGCTATTCGAGGACACCAAGGAAGCGGTCAGCATTCTTGAGGACGGCCGCTTCGTTAACGCCAACCGCGCCTGTCTGGACATGCTGGGCCTGGATAACTTCGACGCGCTGAAAAACCTCAGACCCGAACAGCTATCGCCCCAATATCAGCCTGATGGGCAGTTATCCTCGGGCAAAGCAAACGAGATGATGCATATTGCGCTGAAAAACGGCAGCCATCAATTCGAATGGCTGCATGCGCGCGCCAACGGCGATTGCTTCCCTACGGAAGTGTTGCTTACCGCTATCCGTCGCAATGAGAGGGCTTTGTTGCACGCTGTCTGGCGAGACATCACCGAAAAGAAAAAGGCGGAAACAGAATTAGCCAATTATCGCCAGCATCTGGAAGTACTGGTCGCCGAGCGTACCGGCGAGTTGAAAACTGCGAACGAGCAATTGAAAATCAGCGAAGAGCGTTTGGGCTTTGCGCTCGCGGCCAGTAACGACGGTATCTGGGACTGGAATCTTCGGGACAACTCCACGTATTGCAATAATGCTTATTTTCAAATGCTCGGTTATGAACTAGGCGAACTCCCACAAGATGCAAACAGCCATTGGATACAACTGCTGCATCCGGAGCATAGGGCACACATTGTTAGACAAGCGCAGCAAGAGTTACAAAATAAAGGATTTTACGAGATGGAGTTTCAAATGCGCGCCAAGGACGGCAGCTACAAATGGATATTAAGCCGCGCCAAAGTAGTTGAGCGAGACGCGAGCGGTCAGCCTGTTCGCGCGGTGGGCACCCATACCGACCTAACGGCCCGCAAGGAATTGGAACTTGCCCTGTTGGCGGCCAAGGAACAAGCCGAAGCCGCTAATTTGTCAAAAAGTACCTTTCTAGCCAATATGAGCCATGAAATACGCACGCCGATGAATGCGATTTTGGGTATGTCTCATCTGTTGCAGCGCGAGCTGAATCAACCCGACCAACTGGATAAACTCGATAAAATCACCTACGCCAGCAAGCATTTATTGAGTCTGATCAACGATATTCTTGATCTGTCGAAAATCGAAGCCGAGCGCTTGCAGATAGAAGAAACGCCTATTAACGTGGCGGCCTTATTGGACCATGCCTACAGCATGATGGCGGAGCGGGCGCGCGGCAAGGGTCTTAGATTTTCAAAAGAACTCGATGATGCGCTAGCTGCTATGCCCTTGCTCGGCGACCCTTTGCGTATCGGCCAGATTTTGATCAATTATCTGGGCAACGCCATCAAATTCACCGATGCCGGCGAAATCTCGCTCAAAGCCTGCTTGCTGACACAATCGGCTGAACACATTGAAGTCCGTTTCGAAGTGCGAGACACCGGCATAGGTCTGGACGACGAACAACAAGCCCGCGTGTTCGAAGCCTTCGAACAAGGCCAAAGTTCGACCACCCGCAAATACGGCGGCACCGGTCTGGGCCTGACGATTAGCCGCCACCTTGCCAACATGATGGGCGGCACGGTGGGCGTCACTAGCATCAAGGGCTCGGGCAGCACCTTTTGGTTTACCGTCAAACTAAAATTCGACCGCAATCCGCGCAGCGTCTTGCTGGCTACCGATACCGCTGACTTTCGCCGCGAAGCAACCATCTTGCTGGTCGAAGACAACGAAATCAATCAAGAGGTCGCAAAAGAACTATTGGAAACCACCGGCTTGACGGTCGAACTCGCCAATCACGGTGCCGAAGCGTTAAACATGGTAAAAAACCGACGCTACGATCTAATCTTGATGGACATGCATATGCCAATTATGGACGGATTGGAAGCCACCCGGCTAGTTCGGCAATTGCCCAATTGTCAGACTTTACCGATTATTGCGATGACCGCCAATGCCTTTCAGGAAGATCGCCAGGAATGCCTGAATGCCGGTATGAACGATTTTCTGGCTAAGCCGGTCGATCCCGACATGTTATTCGCCATGTTGAGCCGCTGGCTGCCGGACAATCGCGACATTCCCAATCCTCCACCCCTAGAAAAAGTAAATCCGGACAAGTCATTGGTTCTGGATACTGCCATCGGGCTGCGCAGCTTTGCCGGCAAGCACCACAGCTATGAAAAGATGTTGCGGCGTTTTGTTGATTCACATCTCGACGATGCGCGGAAAATAGTCGAAGCAGTTGAAGCTGACGACATGGAGACCGCCCGGCGTCTAGCCCACACATTGAAGGGTGTGGCGGCGACGCTGGGACTGGAGCAAGTACGAGCCATGGCGGCGATTTTGGAGCAAAGTATAAAATCGGCCGGGGAGCGTTCGGCTATTGCCGCCAGCTGCGACCCACTACGCTTGGCCTTGGCGAGGGCTGCGACGGAAGTTCGTAAGTTATTGGTTAATCCGACTACTGGCGAGGAAATAGCTGCTACGCTCGACACCGACCAGCTCAAGGCGCTTATACCCAAGCTTCTGACCATGTTGGCGAGCGACAATATTGACGCTGTCGATAGTTGGCAGAAGATAGCACCCACATTGACCAGTCTGCTGGAGGACGCGCAACAGGTCGAGATAATTAGCAGGCAAATTGAAAATTACGATCTGCCGGGCGCTCTGGCAAGCTTGCGGCAGTTGCTCGAACAAAACACGGAATTCGCGGCATTTACCAAAGCTTAAACACTATTAACCCGACCAATATCGACAAGCACAGCAGTAAGCATAAAAACACCTTAAAATAATGCTTATATGCCTGACTATGGCCGCGACTAGCTAGTGTTTTCAACGCCAATTGACCGCTCTTGTGCCCTCTGAGAGCATCGGGGAAGTACCAGTTGCAGGGACTCAGAGCCACTTCAATCATTTATCCTTTAGATTCAAACGGAACCACCATGAATACAACCCAAAAACTTTCCGTACAAGCCTTGCAATGGAGCGGACACAGCCTGAAAGTGCTGGACCAGCGCTTGCTGCCGGAAACCATCACCTACGACGAATACAACGATGCCGCCGGCGTCACCGAAGCCATCGCCTCGATGCGGGTACGCGGCGCACCGGCGATAGGCATCGCCGCCGCCTACGGGGTGGTGCTATCGGCGATACAACATTATCCGAACGGCGATTGGCAACGCGCTGTAGCACAAGACATTCAACAGTTGGCCGCCTCCCGGCCGACGGCCGTAAACCTGTTCTGGGCGCTGGATAAGATGCGCGGTTTGTTAGAGCAAAATCCGGCGGAACCAATAGCAGCGCTAACCGAGTTAGCCGAGCAAATTCACGCGGAAGACATCGCCGCCAACCACACCATGGGCGAGCGCGGCGCCGATGTGATAGGCAACGCCAAAGCGGTGCTAACGCATTGCAATGCCGGCGCCTTAGCCACCGGCGGATACGGTACCGCGCTGGGCGTAATTCGTAGCTTGCACAAACGAGGTCAATTGCAAAACGTCTACGCCGACGAAACCCGGCCCTGGCTACAAGGCGCGCGCTTGACCGTCTGGGAACTGGCCCAGGACGGCATCCCCGCCACCTTGATCGCCGATTCGGCCGCCGCTTGGCTGATGAAATCCGGCAAGGTAGACTGGATCATCGTCGGCGCCGACCGCATCGCCGCCAACGGCGACGTGGCCAATAAAATCGGCACTTATTCGCTGGCGGTGTTGGCGAAACAACATGGCGTAAAAGTCATGGTCGCCGCGCCCTCTTCCACCTTTGACTTCAGTATGGAAAACGGCGACAGCATTGAAATTGAGGAGCGCAATCCCAAAGAACTGTTGGCGGATTGTTACTTAAACGCAGGCTCACTGGTAAACGCCTGGAACCCGGTGTTCGATGTCACCCCGGCCGCCTTAATTAGCACCATTGTCACCGAACGCGGCGTGGTTATCGATCCCGGTCTACACGGGGTAAGGAGCTTGGCATCATGTTAAATTTACCGCGCGGCAACAACCCATTGTTCGCACTTGGCTGTTTGTGGCAGGGCGTGAAAATGCTCACCCATCCCGAGTTGCGCAAATATCTGTTAATCCCCTTATTCATCAATATGGTGTTGTATACCGGCGCGTTCGTGCTGGGCTACCATTCGGTGTCGGCTTTGATTCATTCCTTTATCCCGGACTGGCTGTCCTGGTTGAACTGGATTTTATGGCCGCTGTTTTTTATCAGCTTTTTGATAATCGGCTTCTTCACCTTTACCCTGTTCGCCAATTTGATCGCCGCGCCCTATTACAGCCAGTTAGCCGCCAAAACTCTGCAACTAATCAGCGGCGGCAGCGTGGTCAAAGCCGATCTGCCCTGGGATAAGGTATTTTTTGGCGAACTGCGGCGAGTCGGTTATCTGTTGATACGAGTCTTGCCCTTGCTTCTACTGTTTCTAATTCCGGTGGTCAATCTGATCGCACCCTTGCTGTGGGCGGTATTTGCTGCGTGGGGTATCGCGATGGAGTTTTTGGCGTACCCGCTGGAAGAACGCGGAATGCCGTTTCCCGAGCAGAAACAATTCATGAAGCAGACACGTTGGGGGGTGATAAGCTTCGGCGGCCTGACCGGCCTGGGCCTGACCTTGCCGATCGTCAATTTATTGATGGGCCAAGCAGCAGTGATAGGCGCGACGATTTATGTGTACCGTTTAGCCGAAGCTCAATCTGCCGACCAACAGCAGCCCTAATCACCAGCAACAAAAACCCCGGCCTAAACCGGGGTAGTTGATAGGTTTGGTGGAATTAGAATTTGATCGTCAAACCCACAAACGCCGAACGTCCCATGCCGGCGATGTTTCTGCCCCATGGCACCGTGACGTTGGCCGGCGCGGTCGGATTCATCCCATAGCGATCGCCCAAATAAGCACCGGCCAAAGGATGGTAATACTGCTTGTCCAGCACGTTATCCAATCCCACATCAAAACGTACCTTGCCCCACTCGTAGCCCGTTCTGGCGTTTAACAGGATATAAGCCGCAGTCTCGGTTTCGTTGCGGATGGCTTGCACATCATCCTTGCCGTCGACAAACTGCATTTCGATGGCGCTTTGCCAGTCGTGCAAACGGTGGTCCAGGCTCAGTTTCATGTTGAACGGCATGATGTGATACAGATTGCCACCATCCATGCGCTCGCCGCGCACATAACTCATGGTGGTATGCGTCGCAAATTCACCAACGGTTGGGTCTTTATACAACCGTGCCCGACCTGACACATCCATACCCCACAGCCTGGCATCGTGATTGGCGTATTGCAAATAGACGAAGCTGTTAGTGGCGGTTTGCGGCGTCGCTTTGCAACCGCTGGCTGCCGCATTTGAGGCGCTGACGCAGCGGTCGGCATCGATAAAGTTATTCACGTAGGTGAAATACGGCGTGACGTTGAACTCCCACAGATTATTTTTCGGCTCGTGGAATGCGGCGGTTAAACTCACAGTGTGTGCAGTTTCCTCGGTCAAATCCACATTGCCGACGTAGCCGTTGCCGTCACCATGCCAGCCTATCATCGCCATATCCATATTGCGCGCGCCCCAGACATAGCGCTCATATAAATTGGGCGCTCGATTTTTCCGCGCGTAACCCAATTCGTATTGGCTCATGTCGTTGGGAGTAAATTGCACCAACGCCGTCACATCAAAGGTATCGGTGCTGCGCTCGCGGTCGCGGGCGTTGAAGGCATTCGCGGCATTTAACGCGGTAATCGCCCCGGCTCTATCCACCGTACGCGCCGCGCCGGTGTTGATTAAATCGGGATTGTAGGGTTGAACATCACCAGTGTTGGTGGTGGTGTGGTCGTAGCGTAGACCTAACAAACTACGCCATTTCGCATCCCAATTCGCTTCCCATTCGCCAAAAAATCCCACCCGGTCGCGTTCGCCATTGTTGATGTTCAGATACGCTTCCGGCGCCATCATCCAGTAAGCGCTACGGGCGTCGGTATTGTTGGCGGCGATGCTGGTATTGCTGTGTACCGCTGGCCAATAATCGTTGATTTTATTGCTGTGATATTCGTTGCCGACGCGGAAGGTGTCGCGCTTGTTGAACGGAATTTCTGCTTGGATTTTATAACCCAGGTTGCGGCCGCGGGTTTCCATCGGCATGCGATCGTTGGGCGGCGCGAATGTGCCGCCGCTAGCCGTGCCGTCGAGAAACTGACTGTGTTTGTCTTCACCAATATCCATACTGTGCTGCGTACTTTCGAAATAGAATTTGCTCTCCAGCGAACCCCACTCGAAACTACCCTTGTGCATGATATTGCCGAAGATGCTGTCGTTGTTGGTCAAGTCCATCCGTTGATTCGGAAAGCCCTGGAACGGAATATGCTGCTGACCGCCGCGGATCACCACCAAATGCTTATCCGTTTTGAACGACAAAGCCGCCGAGTGGTTTTGATTCTCGTAAGCGGTAGATTTGACGATCTGGCCGTTACCGTCGTTGTAGTTCATACTTTCGGTGTGCGAACCGGTATAGTCCAGCCGCACGTTTTGTGTCGCCACGCCGGCGGCGATACTGCCGCCGAAGGCGTCGCCGTTACTGCGGTAAAACGACGAGACGCTGCCGTCTAGCAAAATATCCTTGCCCGGCTCCGCAAAAACCGGTTCCGGCGTTTGTACCGAAATCGTGCCGCCGATACTGTCGCCGCCCAAGCTCACCGGCGTCACCCCGGTCAAAATGGTGATCTTACCGATATTGCTGCGGTCGATATAGGAAAGCGGCGGATTCATGTGGTTGGCGCAAGCCGAAGTCAACGTCATGCCATTGATGTCGATTTTCACCCGGTCATCGTTCAAGCCGTGGATCACCGGCAAACTGGACACGCCGCCAGCACCGTATAAACTTACCCCCGGCGTATCTTCCAGTAGTTTGGCGGTATCACTAATTGCCGCGCGTTTGCTAGTCAGAATATCCGCTTCCATGTCCGAAGCATTTAGGGCCTTTACCCCCGGAAACTTGTCGGTGACGATGACTTTTTCCAAAACCACGTCGTCACCCAAAGTATCAGGGATCTCTTCATCGGCGTTAACCACCGTCGTAAAGCCGAAAAGCACGCCAGTGCACAACAAGCAAAGCAGTGCAAGTTCTGTTTTTGCTGAAGTGAGAGCATGCCGGTCCGTTTGCTTATGGTCTGCGCAGATTGTTTTCATAATTCGCCTTTCGAAAGTCAAAAATATCTTTAATTTGCTATAGCTCCGAGCAACGATCATTAAGACTTTTCCGCCCTTGAAACGGTCAAAAAAGCTGGAATTCTCGGAAGTCATGAAACAGTTTTAAGATCGACCAGGCCGTAGGCCTCAGCTGGTCAATTGGCTATAACAAATTAAAGCGAACTATATTGTAATATTAGAATTATTTAATTCAAGTTATTGAACTATGTTATTTAACTGAATAGTTGATGAATTTCAATCTGTTACCTTGTAATGACGAAAATTATCAAAGCAGCGTCAGCAGCAATTTGCCAAACGTCAGAATCGAAAGACCCGAAGTAGGTGTTAAGTTTTGCGGTAACTCGCTGCCGCAACTTACAATAATCATCATTTAGCAATTAACCTTCGAGAACACTCTATGAAATATCAACCTTGTATCGACCAATGCACATCCGAAGGCACCCACTGCGAAGGTTGCGGCAGATCGCACCAGGAAATCACGGACACCAAAAAATTGGTGACATCGGTCGTGGAGTTTATCCGGGAGCATGACTACGAAAATCCCGAAGACTTTGTGGAGCGAATCAGCAAAAGCATTTTGAAAAAGCTGCAAAAACCCGCCTGACAGTTGCGAATTAATCGCGACCCACTTCGGCAAGAGCCGGTCAATAACTAAAAAAACGCCCTTAGCGGGCGTTTTTGCTATCCAGGCTTATCGCAACTTACAATCAAGCTTTACGCTTCTTCATACCGACAAACCCCGCCAGCACCGATCCAAACAACCAGACCGCACCAGGTACCGGCACGGCGGCCGGCGTGACCGACACCAATTCGTAGCTGTAAGAGGTCGCATTGGCAGCTTTATCGAATACCGCGCCGCCGAAACCACCAAAGCCCATACCACTGTAATAATCAAAACCGGTGGTACCGAAGTAATTCGTAGCGATCAGTTCCTGTTGAGCACCATAAATCTCGTCGCCGAGATACGGGCTGCCTAGGTTGTAGACCATCGCCGACAAATCGGCCAAGTTGTGAGTAAACGCTGCGACGATAGAGTTACCCGAGAACGACAAAGAAAACGCCGAGATTTCATTGAAATTCATACCGAAATTGGCGCTTCCTACGTTAATCTGCCCGGAGTTATTGACGTCATTAACAGTAAAACTACCGGAAATAGTCGCCCCATCGTCGAAACCGGTTTGCACAAAATTGTAAACCGCCGCGTTAGCGCCGGGCGCCAATAGAGCGGTAGTAACCGCCAAGGCCAGCTTTAAAGATTTAGTTATCATAATAAGCAGGCCTTATTGCGCTGGTGTGGAGGGAAGGAACGGCGAGAAACGGGTACCGGCGGAAGTGCCCAGTAAGCCGAAATTATTGGTCCATTGCCCGATAAACGATTGTTTGTCCGGGGTAAATTGCAAATCAAAGAATGATTGCACGGTGACATTCGGCGCAGGCGAAAAATCTAATTGCGCCACGGCCGAGCAATCGGTGTTCATGGTGGCGGTGCCGCTGACCGGGCCGGCGAAACCTGGCGTGATCACCCCGCTTTGCGTGGTAGTGAACGCGCAGGAACCGCCAACTACGCCGTTCAGAACAGTAATTTCACAACGTCCGGTATGCAGATTAGCCAGAGCCACGCTGTTTTGATATAGAACATAGCTGCCGTTCAAATTAGCGGCGCTACAACCTGGCGCGGCTTGAACTTGGCTAGACAGCCCCAGCGTGGCGGCGAGCAATAGATATTTAACGTTTTTCATCGTGTCCTCTCGAAGATCTTGATAGTTATTTTGTGATTGGCGAATTACCCCTAACTATTCCTGCTGATTGCGATTCCGCGCAATCTGAGGCTTAAGTAGTTAAGCAACCCAAAAACCAACTATCAATCCTTATGCCACCGATTTAATAAAACCTATAAAACAACAAGATAGGAAAAACACGCATCCAATTCGCCCGGTAAAGCAGACCGTTTCAAACTGATTTATGATAAAAGTTAGTGTTATGTCACAAATTATTGTAAAAGTAAGTCGTATGCCCAACCGAGGCGGGCAAATCCTCTAGGCAAGGAAACTTCAGGACATGACAGACGCAAAAAAGGCGGGATACAAAAGGCTGAACACCGACGAGTTGCCCATGCAGCGTGTTCCGCAACAGCATTGCTGGCATCAGTCCTTGCCCTCTCAGCTTGGCGAAGGTAAATCGCTGATTTTCCAGCTCGATCCCTCACTTAGCTACATAGAAACTACTTATAAACCACTGCACGATCTGGCTATCGCCAGCAAAATCGATTTCGGCGAACCACGCCTGGTAGTAACTCTTGGAATAACCGGCCACACCCGCTTCATCGACAGCAAGAAGCATGAGCTGACATTTAGCGAAGGCAATACCACGATCACCAGTTTCGACAGCAGTAGCGGCGAACGCCAGTACCAAGCGCATAAACCCATAAAGCAACTACGTTTTTCAATCGGCAAGCGCTGGATGGACCGCTATTTGGGCGAAGATGAATCGGCGTTTTTTTTCCAGAAAAATGCGCTGCAGTTGTTGAGCAGCCGGCCAACCTCGCATCAAAGCGTAATTGCTGCCCGGCAATTGCTCGGCTGCGACCTCAGCGCCCCTTTAGCACCGCTAACGTTAAACGGCCAGGTCATGACGATACTGGCTAACGAACTTAGCGGACTCTGCCAACCTGAAAAATACGGCTATTCCAGATTCGATCAAGCCAGCCGGCACATGGCCGAGCAAGCCCGCGAGATCCTCGAACTGCATTACCAAGATCCGCCCTCACTGGAAAACCTGGCAAAAACTCTGGGCATCACCCCATTCAAGTTAAAAAATCTGTTCCAGCATTACTTTAATAACACCCCGCATGGCATCGTGACCGAGATCAGAATGCAGCATGCTTATCGCGCACTGGCGTCAACTCTGCAACCTATCAGCCTAGTAGCGGAGCTGGTGGGTTACCGACATGCCAGCAACTTCAGCCTGGCTTTTAGTAAATATTTCGGCGTCTCACCCAAACAAATTTCCAAGAAACGTTGAAAAAGCACTGCCGTCCCAATTCGATAACCCACCAGTAATAATCGCTAGGTTATCAACTCTGCGTGCTCAAATCTTACTAAGCCGCGTCGTAACCGCCGGAATGACGGCTTTAACGGTAATCTGACAAACTGGAATCAAGCGGATTTGCCAAAACCGAGCAAATTTGCGCAAATGGCGGCTTTTCTATTGCGGCTTACGTTTTTAAAACCATGAACAATACCGACTTGCAATCTCTACCTCGCCACAGTGTCCCCACATTTCCCGGCTGGTGGGCTGCGCTTGGCCCTGGTGTGGTGTGGATGGCATTGGCGCAAGGTAGCGGCGAGTTAATCTGGTGGCCGTACATGATCGCCAAATACGGTCTGACTTTTTTGTGGTTGCTGGTGCCGGCCTGTTTACTGCAATATCCCCTGAACCTGGAAATCGGTCGCTACACGATGTTGACTGGCGAAAGCATCTTCCACGGTTTTATTCGCTTGCATCGCGGCTTCGGCATTTTTCTGTGGTTGCTGATGACGGTGTCGTTTTTATGGTTTGGCGCCTTTGCCTCCGCCGGCGGCACAGCGATGGCGGAACTGACGCATTGGCCGACCGGTTGGACGCAGCGCGGGCAAAGCCTGTTTTGGGGCTACGCCTCGATTGCGGTGTTCGTCACCGCGATCCTGGCCAGCGGCGTGGTTTACACGCTGATAGAACGCTTCATGAAGCTGGTCGCGGTCGTGACAGTGATCGGTTTGTTGTCGGCCTGCCTGCAAAGCGATGTGCTTAAGGCGCTGCCGGCGTTTAGCCTCGGCCTGCTCGGCCCGGTCGGCGAGATGCCGCGTCCCTGGGAAAGCGGCGATGCCAGCAAGTTATTGACTGCGATCACTTTCGCCGGTCTGGGCGGTTTCTGGATTTTGTTTTATTCCTACTGGCTACGCGACAAGGGCGCGGGGATGGCCGGCCTAGTCGGCCGCATCACCGGTTTGGGCGGCGCCGAAGAAGCGGTGCTCAGCGACGGTTTTCTACCGCAAGACGAAGCTGAAAGCGCGAAAAACTGGTCAACTTGGCGGCGATTTTTGAGCGCTGACATTCTCGTCGGCATTATCGGCAATCTACTCACCACATTGATGACCTGCTTGCTGGCTTATGCTTTGCTGTTTCCGAAAGGCTTGCTGCCGCAGGAGTACGAACTTGCGGTAGTGCAGAGCCAATTTTTCGCGGTGAGTTGGGGCGAGATCGGCCGTCTGCTGTTTTTAGTGGTGGCGGCGGCGTTTTTGACCGACACCTGGCTGGCCACGGCCGACGCGGTCAGCCGCATCCAGGCCGACATCGTGCTGACGCTGTTTCCGAAAAGCCGCCGCCTGCCGGCCCGCCGCTGGTATTACATCTTCCTGGGTTTGTTGACCGTCATCACTTCGCTGACCATGCAACTCGACGCCCCCGGCCCGCTGATCCTGACCAGCGCCATCATCGGCTTTGGCGGCACTATCATGTTTCCGGTGGCGTTGTATTTGATCAACCACAAAATGCTGCCGCCGCATCTGCCGGCGTGGGCTAGGCCTAAAGGCAAGCCCTGGCTGTTGGGTTTGAGCTTTGTGGTGTATTTGCTGTTGGCTGTGTTGTATTTAAAAGCCAGTCTTAAACTTTGATGGCAATTCGGTTAGGGTCTAACATCCGTAGCAGAGTAAATTCGTAAGAAGCCCAAAGGGAATTTGCTAAAACGCGATCTATTAAGGGCTTGGACTATTCGCACCATCCAAACTTGCGAGGAATCAGCGTATGGATCTAGCCAACAGAGCGTAGGTTGCCGACCGGAACCCAAAATCGGTAGGTGCTCAAGAATGATTTGCGGATAGTGTGAAACATTACTACCAACATCCCTAGAGGTAATAAACATGACCAACCTCGAAAAAACATCTATCGCTCTAACACCCGAAATGGCTGCTATTGTGCGGCAATGTGTTGAAAGTGGTGTATACGCCAGTTCCAGCGAACTCATCCGTGAAGCATTGCGTGACTGGAAAACTAATCGGTCATTGCAGCAAAGTGAACTTCAAGTTCTGAAAAGTCTTTGGCAGGCAGGTATTGATAGTGGCTCTGGAAAATTTACCGATATGGATGCCATTAAAATGGAAGCCAGAAAACGCCTTGCATCATCCGCTAAATAGTACGGCAAACTATCCATGGGTATCGTTCAGCGTACGGCTCAATCAGAAGAGGATTTAATTGAAATATGGCTCTACATTGCCCAAGACAATCCCCCTGCGGCTGATAGAGTATTGGATGACATGGAACATCGTTTCATCATGCTGGCGGACAATCCGCAGAAGGGTCGCTAACGCCCGGATATTGCACCAGAGCTACGGTATTTTATATCGGGCAAATACCTTATCCTTTACAGAACCCTAACCGATGGCGTGCAGAGGGAGTGTCCCAAATTTTGTGTAAACGGTAGTTTGGTTTAATGGCTAGGGAAGCGATCTTCGAACTGAATACTAAACCGATTCAAAGCGGCTTTCCAATCGTAGACGGGCATGGTCCAATTT
>Ga0123390_1070384_pt1 | contig 25772 bp, 24 predicted proteins | sample T3HHNO3metaT_FD_89918 | JGI IMG/M metagenome (GOLD analysis project Ga0123390, IMG submission 89918) | Methane-oxidizing artificial microbial communities from Washington, USA to study methane cycling - T3-HHNO3 metaT (Metagenome... | ecosystem: Engineered > Modeled > Simulated communities... | reverse complement strand
GTTCAATCTGAGCCAGGATCAAACTCTACAGTTCGATCTTGATTTTTTCGCTCTTTCGAGCAACTCATAATTAAGAATTGAAGTGAACTTCACTTCTCTCTCATGAGCGTTTGTAGTGCTAAGCACTAGTTCCAAAGAACTTGGCACTCGCCATCAAACGCCCACGCTTATCGGCTGTATATTTTTAAGGATCCCAACAAAACAAATCAGACCAAAATCTTCTTTATTCTGCAAACCTCGCTGCGATCAGCGAAGCCTTGAATTCTAGCACAGTTTTTGAAGAACTGTCAAACTTTTGCTTTCTTTTTTTCACCCCGTTTCAACGATCACCTGCAATCCGCAGCAACCATCTCCACCGAGCGAAGCCTTGTATTCTATACCGGTTTTTCAACCACCAAGAAGACAAAACCAAACTTTCTTCGCCAACCTTCCGAGCCATCCGCCGCAGCACCTAAGCACCACCACAAACCACCCCCTCGACCCCAACACTTTTGCGCTCAGGTCTCAGTAGCGAAGCCTTCGACTATAGCACGACTTTCAGGGCCGGCAAGAAAAATCAGACTCGCCACTTTTCTAGCAGCTTCTCCGGACTCAGGCTGTCGTAGCCCTCAAAGGGCTGGTGGATCCAAGGATTGCTCGGCAAAAACTCCACGGAGTAATCTGGAGAAAAGGTCGATAGACCCTTCGTCCAGATCACGGCGCTACGTAGCTCGGTGATGGGCGCGTAGTTGGTCTTAAGCATGTTGATCACCGCGTGCAAGGTGTGCCCTGAATCAGCCAGATCATCGACCAAGAGCACGCGCCCTGCAATTTCACCCTTGGGCGTGGTGATAAAGCGTGCAATATCAAGATGTCCTTGCACCGTTCCTGCCTCGGCACGGTAGGAGCTCGTAGACATGATCGCTAACGGCTTATCGAAGATACGACTGAGAATGTCACCTGGGCGCAACCCACCGCGAGCGAGACAGAGAATGGTGTCGAACGCCCAACCCGACTGATGAACTTTCAGCGCCAACTTTTCGATGAGGCTGTGGTACTCGTCATAGCTGACATAGAGGTGTTTTCCGTCTTCGGTCAACATAGTGGATGATTCCTGAACAATTGGCGTTTACTTGATGGCAGCAGGGCAAACTACAGGTCAGACAGCGACATAAGGATGACGCATCATGATCGTATGGTCGCGATCAGGACTGGTTGAGATCATGTCGATCGGAACCCCTGTCACTTCTTCGATGCGCTCAAGATAGCGGCGCGCACTTTCGGGCAGTTTGTCGTACTCGGTCACCCCTACGGTGGAATCACTCCAGCCAGGTAGCGTTTCATAAATTGGCGTGCACCGAGCGATGTCCTCTGCGCCCATGGGAAGCAAATCAATACGCTGACCGTCGAGCTCGTAGCCTGTGCACAGCAACAACTCGTTCAACCCGTCCAGCACATCCAGCTTGGTGATGCAAAGGCCAGTAAGACCATTGACTTGGGCGCTGCGCTTCAACAAAGCTGCATCAAACCAGCCACAGCGACGGCTACGCCCCGTTGTCACTCCCTTTTCAGCGCCCACCGTGCTCATGTGATAACCGGGCGTACCAGGCACTTCCCAATCCAACTCTGTAGGGAAAGGCCCGCCACCCACACGGGTGCAATACGCCTTGGTGATACCGAGGATGTAATGAAGCATGCCCGGCCCTACGCCAGATCCCGCAGCAGCGTTCCCCGCCACGCAGTTACTGGAGGTGACATACGGGTATGTGCCATGGTCTACATCCAGCAGGGTCCCTTGAGCGCCCTCAAACAGAAGATTGGCACCCGCGCGATTCGCCTCATTCAGCTCACGCGACACATCAGCCATCATGGGCTTCAGCAACTCTGCATGGCGCATGGCTTCGGCGTACACGACATCAAACTGCACCTTGCCATCCTGGATGTATGGCTTCAGAGCATCGCCAAAAACGAACTTTGCAGAGCCCAGGTACGTGGTGAGCACATGGTTATGCAAGTCCAGCAATTCGCGCAGCTTGGAAGCAAATCGCTCAGGGTACTTCAAGTCCTGTACGCGCAAGGCACGGCGGGCAATCTTGTCCTCGTAAGCTGGACCAATGCCACGGCCGGTGGTACCAATCTTCTCAGCCCCCCCCTGCTCTCGGGCCGCCTCACGCGCAACATCAATTGCCGCGTGGAAAGGCAGGATCAGCGGGCACGCCTCACTGATGCGCAGGCGCGAACGAACCTCGACACCGGCTTTCTCAAGCCCCTCAATTTCCTCAAACAACTTCGCTGCAGAAAGCACCACGCCATTGCCGATGTAGCACTTGACCCCAGGGCGCATGATGCCGCTCGGGATCAAATGCAGCGCCGTCTTCACACCATTGATCACCAGTGTGTGGCCAGCGTTGTGCCCCCCCTGGAAACGCACAACCCCTTGAGCGCTCTCCGTCAGCCAATCGACCAACTTGCCTTTGCCTTCGTCGCCCCACTGGGTACCGACCACCACTACGTTGCGACCTTTGGTTGCTTTCATCTCAAACCCAATTCAAATGACAATTGCTCAAACAGCCTGCACGACCCAACGGCCCGCAACCCGAACCAGTTCACGATCACAGTGGAACTCATCCACCTCACTCTCGTGCCCTGGCAAAACACACACCACTGTTTCCCCAGCGGACCGAAGCTCTCCAATCGCTGCATTCACATCCGCAGCCTCGCCCCAGGGAGCACGAATGGCAGCTTTCAGCGCACGGGGTGGCACCACGCCAACCACCTGCTTGATGTCCAAACTGAATCCCGCCGCAGGACGATTACGGCCAAACACTGCCCCCACCTCGTCGTACCGGCCGCCGCGCACCAGGGCATCGCTGGCACCCGGCGCATAGATCGCGAAGCGCGCACCGCTGTAGTAGGCATATCCACGCAAATCAGCCAAGTCGAAAGTGACAGAGGCTCCGTCAAGACGCGACGCCAACCACTTCAAATTTGATAGCACTTGAGACACACCAGAAATGCGCTTCAGCGCATTTTCAGCCTCAGCCAGAACAGCAGAGTCTCCATATAACTGGACAAGAGCGAGAAGGCCTTGCCGAGAATCCTCAGGAAAGCCACGCGTCAAGACTCTCAACTCTCCCGCATCCTTGGCCGCCAAAGCAGAATGAATTCTGCTGAGCAGTTGCGGGCTCACGCTCACACCAGCCAACAGGCTTCGGACGATGCGCACGTCCGCAAGATCAATGGTTGTGTCGCGTACATCGGCAACTCGCAAACACTCCCGAGATAACTGCAAAGCCTCAAGATCGGCCTCCAGCCCGGTATGCCCATAGATTTCGGCACCAAACTGAAGAGGCTCGCGGGTGGCATGCGGGCGGTCAGGACGCGTGTGCAACACAGGACCACAGTAGCAAAGACGTGTCACACCTTTGCGATTGAGCAAATGCGCATCGATGCGAGCAACCTGCGGAGTCGTATCAGCTCGCAGCCCCATGGAACGACCAGATAGCTGGTCCACCAGTTTGAAGGTTTGCAGATCCAGCGCTTCGCCAGTGCCCGTAAGGAGAGATTCCAGATGCTCCAACAGCGGGGGCATCACCAACTCATAACCATAACAACGGGCTGTATCAAGCAGCCCGCGACGCAATTCTTCGATGTGCCGCGCTTCAGACGGCAAGACATCGGCAATGTGATCCGGAAGGACCCAAGCAGACATGGAGAAAAGGGGAGGCTGTTAAAACCGTGATTCTACCGGGACCGGGCGAGACTCCCCAAGGAATCTCCTAGTCGAGAGGTGTGACAGCGTTCAGAAACAAAGCATCAGAAGACCCGCAGCAAGGGCCAACAATGCGAAAAAGCGTATTTGGCCATCCTGCAATTGAGCGATCTGTGCAACTGTACGTTTCCAGACCTGGGGGGACAAAAAAGGCAAAAAACCCTCAATTACCAGGACCAAGGCAAATGCCGTCCAAAGACTGTCCCACATCATTCACCTCTCACAACCAGCGCCACTTGTTTACTTGCGTGGAGCAACAGGCGCCGATGCAGACGCTGAGCCGCGAAAGACCTTGAAGAAGTCAGAGGACGATGGGTCCAGCACCATCACATCGCTTTTCTTATTGAAACTGCCCTTGTACGCCTCGAGACTGCGATAAAACTGGGCAAATTGAGGATCTTTGCCAAACGCTTCGGCGTAGATGCGGGCCGCTTCCGCGTCGCCCTCACCCTTCAGCTTTTGAGCATCCCGATAGGCATTGGCGATTGTGATCTCGCGCTGACGATCTGCGTCTGCACGAATCTTTTCGCCTTCTGCAGCACCTGTAGACCGCAACTCGTTGGCCACGCGCTTTCGCTCCGCTTCCATGCGCCGGTACACAGATTCAGTGATGGCTTCCACGTAATCAACACGGGTAATACGCACATCCACCACATCAACCCCCCAGGGCTTGGAACCACGAACTGTCTCCAAGACTTCGCGCTTGACATCAGCCATCAGCGCTTCGCGTTTGAGTGAGAGTAGCTCTTTCACCGTGCGCTTGTTGATTTCCTCCTGGAAAGCATTGCGAACCACCCGATTGAGCTGCATGGCGCCCGCCGTCTCATCCAGCCCAACGTTGCGAATGTACTCAGTGGGCTCGGAAATGCGCCAGCGCACATACCAGTCGATAACGACACGCTGCTTTTCAGCAGTCAACATGGGCTCGGTGTCCGTGCTGTCCAAGGTCAGCAAACGCTTGTCTATGTAGGTGACGTTCTGAAATGGAGGAGGCAGCTTGAAATTGAGGCCAGGCTCCGTGATCACTTCTTTGATCTGACCCAGTGCATACAACACTCCAAACTGCCGCTGGTCCACAACAAAAAGCATGGAGCTCATGAGAGCAAGCACCACCAGAAGGGTGGATGCAATAAAACCGACTCTGTTCACGAACTACTCCTAGCGGGATTCACGTTCACGGGTGCGGCTGGTGTCGCGCGCGCGAGCGTCATTCGAAAAGGTTGGTGCGGGTGTTGCTGGTGACACCGCTGGAGGCACGCTGGTGGCCGCAGGCGCATCCAGCGCTCCGGACCCGCTTGCTACGCCTTGCATAATTTTGTCGAGCGGCAGGTACAGCAAATTGGAGCCTTGACGCGACTCCACCAGCACCTTGGTCACGTTGCCATAAATCTGCTGCATCGTGTCCAGATACATACGATCACGGGTTACCTGCGGAGCCTTCTGGTACTCCGCCAAAATAGAAGCAAACCGTTGCGAGTCACCTTGAGCCTGCGCAACGATCCTCGCCTTGTACGCAGCAGCCTCCTCGTTCAGACGAGAGGCAGAGCCCACAGCGCGTGGAATCACATCATTCGCGTAAGCCTGTGCCTCGTTTTTGGCACGCTCGCGCTCCTGTCCAGCTTTGAGGACATCATCAAAGGAGGACTGCACCTGCTCAGGCGGCCGCACACCGCCCTGCTGCAAATTGATGCCAACAACTTCGACGCCAACTTTGTAACGGTCCAATATGGTCTGCATGAGCGCGCGAACGCGAGGCGCAATCTGATCCCGCTCTTCAGCCAATGCCGTGTCCATGCGCATCTTGCCCACCACCTCGCGAACGGCGGTCTCAGCTGCTTGAACCACGGCATCTGAGGGATTCTTGCTTTCGAAAAGCCATGCCCTGGCATCGCTCAGGCGATACTGAACGGCAAACTTGATCTCCACGATGTTTTCGTCTTCGGTAAGCATCGCGGACTCTCTCAAGCCCGTGCTTTTGATGACGGTGTCCCTCCCCACATCAGCGGAGCGAATTTGTGTCACAAAAACCAGCTCATGACGCTCAATTGGGTAAGGCAAGCGCCAGTTAAAACCTGCACCCACGGTGCTTTTGTACTTGCCGAATTGCGTAATGACGGCTTGCTGACCTTCTTGCACTATGAAAAAACCTGTGCCCATCCAGATCACGAACGCAATGCCAGCAATCAAACCAACACCCACACCGGCGCTTTTCATATCAGGTTGAAAGCCACCGCCAGCCCCTCCTCCCGGGCCACGGCCAGAACCATTCTTTCCCCCGAACAGACTGCCAAGCTTGCGATTAAGGTCACGCCAGAGCTCGTCGAGATCAGGCGGCTGCTGGCCATTGCTTGGCCGCGGATCCCCACCCCTCTGACCTGCGGGTGGCGCTGCAGGTCGATCCTCAGGGCGCACGTTACCGTCCTCCGACTTATCATCCCCGCGACCCCAGCGTGGATCGTTCAGATTGAACATGCCCCGAATACGGTCCGGCAATGAAGCCCAGCGTAGGGTGCGAGTATGAAAATTCATGCGCAAAATCTCTGGTTCTCTGATGGCGTCATTCGATCATGCATTGTGCCCAATCAGGGCAACACATCCGGCAATTCAAGGGCGTCTGCTGGGGTCATATCCTCACGCGTAGCCAGCAACCTATCGGCCAAAGCGCGGCGCAGATCATCAAGACCTTCTCCAGATCGAGCACTTACGAACAGACGGGAAAGCGACTGCCCCCCCACTTCGTATTGGTCTACCAGCAGGGAGGGGCGTCGCTCTTCGGGCAATGCGTCAAGCTTGTTGAACACCAGTATCTGCGGGATATCCGAGGCACCAATTTCCAGCAACACCCGCTCCACCTGCGCCATCTGCTCCGGGAAATCCGGGTTGGAAGCATCCACCACATGAAGCAGCAGATCTGCATCGACAGCCTCTTGCAGCGTAGCCTGAAAGGCATCCACCAATCCGTGCGGGAGATCCCGGATAAAGCCCACCGTATCGGACAGAGAAACAGATCGCGCCGCATCTGCCAGATACAACTGGCGTGTTGTAGTGTCTAGCGTGGCAAAAAGTTGATCCGCTGCATACGCTCGCGCTTTCACCAAAGCATTAAAAAGCGTGGACTTACCCGCGTTGGTGTACCCAACAAGCGAAATATTGAAGGTATCGCGCCTCTCGCGCTGGCGCCGCTGCGTGGAGCGCTGACGCTTGACCTTGATCAAGCGCTCTCTGGTGCGCTTGATCGCGTCACCAATCATCCGTCGATCCAGCTCGATCTGCTTTTCACCCGGACCGCCCCGGGCACCGATACCGCCAGTCTGGCGCTCCAGGTGAGACCAGCGCCGCACCAGCCGTGTACTCACATACTGCAGCTTGGCGAGCTCAACCTGAAGCTTGCCTTCGTGGCTTCGCGCACGTTGCGCAAAGATCTCCAGAATCAACAACGTGCGGTCATTAACGGGAAGCTCGATATGACGTTCCAGATTACGCTGCTGCGCGGGGCTGAGTGATTGGTCAAACAGCACCTCCAATGCCCCATGCATCTGGGCCAAGGTGCGAATTTCATCCGCTTTGCCAGAGCCAATAAAGAGTGCCGCGTCCGGCGCTTTCCGCTTGCACGTAATGCGAGCAACAGGCCGTAAACCCGCCGTCTGGGCGAGCAGTCCCAACTCTTCCAACTCAGCATCGAAGTGGGGGAGACCAAAATCAACGCCCACCAGCAACACCGGCGTCATAGCGGACGAGGATGCGGAAGCCGAACTCAAAGCCAACCACCCTCTCCCTGCTCTACCTCGCTGAGAAAGCGAGCCCCGCTACCAGACAACAACTCAAGAGTTGCTGCTGTCAGCATCAGGGGTTTCTGAGGTAGAGAAATTGACCGCCCGACCTGGAACGATCGTAGAAATCGCGTGTTTGTAAACCATCTGCGTCACAGTATTGCGCAGCAACACCACATACTGGTCGAAAGACTCGATTTGCCCCTGCAGCTTGATCCCGTTGACCAAATAGATGGACACTGGAACATGCTCCCGACGCAATGCGTTAAGGAAGGGGTCTTGCAAAAGCTGGCCTTTATTGCTCACGATATTCTCCGTGTTCAAGTGTTGTTGTAAACCAGCACCTTACCACAGCCAGACGCACGCTCTGGCTTTAACACACATGGCCCCTCGACTGAGGAGCCTTTGTCGTCAAGCCTCGTCTTTGTCCGCAAAAGGATTGTGCGAGGTTTTCATCTCAATGCGCAAAGGGGTCCCCACAAGATCAAACTCCTTGCGGAAGCGCCCTTCCAAGAATCGCTTGTAAGCATCAGTCACGTGCTCCAGCGAGTTACCATGGATCACGATCACGGGCGGATTCATGCCGCCTTGGTGCGCATACCGCATTTTGGGGCGGAACATCCCCGCCCTCTTGGGGCTTTGGAACTGAACTGCCTCCAGCAACAGTCGGGTGAGCACTGGCGTGGACATCTTGCAGGTGGCCGCCCGGTGGGCTTGGGCAATAGATGTCCATAGAGGGCCAAGCCCCTGACGCTTCTTCGCAGAAATGAAGTGCAACGAAGCAAACTTCAAAAACGCTAGCCGCGTCTCAATGGAGCGCTCCAAGAGCTGCCGTTGGTAGTCATCCACGGCATCCCATTTGTTCACCGCCAGAACCACAGCGCGGCCACTCTCCAGAATATAGCCCGCGATATGGGCATCCTGGTCCGTTACCCCCTGGGTGGCATCGAGCAATAACAGCACCACATTTGCGGACTCGATGGCTTGGAGCGTTTTCACCACCGAGAATTTTTCGATAGCCTCAAACACCTTCCCCTTGCGGCGCAGTCCTGCAGTATCCACCAGCTCAAAGCGCTGGCCATTGCGCTCAAAAGGCACAGTGATGGCATCGCGGGTCGTACCGGGCATATCAAATGCCACCAGTCGCTCTTCGCCAAGCCACGTGTTGATCAGGGTGGACTTACCCACGTTGGGGCGCCCCGCCACGGCAAGCTTGATTACGCCCTTGTCCAACGCCGTATCCGAATCGTCAGGCTCAGGCAGATTGAGCGGCTCCAGCGCAATGTCAACCAAACTGCGTATGCCCTGCCCGTGCGCCGCAGACACAGGATAAACCTCGCCCAGCCCCAGCTCATAGAACTCCGCTAGTTGGACGCCCTGGAGCATGCCCTCCGCTTTGTTGGCGACGAGCACGCAAGGCTTGCCCAAGCGACGCAAGTAATTGGCAATGTCGTGGTCTTGCGCGGAGACACCTGCACGGGCATCCACCACAAAAATCACCACGTCCGCCTCGGCGACCGCCTGCTGAGTTTGTTTGGCCATCTCGCGGTAGATGCCGCTGGAAGCGTCGGGTTCGAAGCCACCGGTATCAATGACGATGTACTCGTGTTTTCCTTGCTTGCCGTTACCGTAGTGCCGGTCACGCGTGAGCCCTGCAAAGTCAGCGACGATAGCGTCGCGCGACTTGGTCAGACGGTTGAAGAGCGTGGACTTGCCGACATTCGGACGCCCCACGAGGGCGATAACTGGCTTCATTGAATAAGACCGATCAATCTGGACGGAATCCGTAAATGCCGCCATTGCGGGTAACAACCACCAGGGTATCTGCAGCCACGACTGGGGCAGCAGCGATGGCAGACCCATCTGTCGCCAGCCTGTTCAGGGGTGAACCATCTGTACGGGACAGCAAATGCACCAAACCCGAGTCGTCACCGACGACTACCGAACGCCCTAGAAGCAGCGGCGCCGTGAGTTTGCGGTACTTGAGTCGATCGATACCCCACAAGCGTGAACCATCCGCGCGGCGCCACGCAACAAGAGTGCCATTGCTCTCAGAACCAAAAATGGCCTCTGCATCGCCGTGAACGCCTTCTGCTCCGCTAGCAGGCTGCGTCCAGATGGTCGTTCCCCTTGCCGTGTTCACACAACCCACAGCAGCTTGAAAGGATCGAGCGCACACTGTTTCTCCCACACGGCTGGTGCGCCCCACCAACTCGACAAGGCGCTCCACATCATTGGTGCCCCGTGCGCTGGCAATGGGGGTCTCCCATCGCACACTGCCATTGTCAGGATTCAATCCGACCAAACGGCCTGACAACCCCACCACCAGCGTGTCACCCACAGCGGTCAAGACACCAGCCTGGCGCAATATCAAAGGCTCCCCGGGGCGCTGCTGGGACCAGAGACGACGACCTGTCGACAGATCAAAGGCAGACACGGATCGATCTGCCGACAACACGAAAACACGACCGCCTGCAACCAGAGGTGGTGTGAATACCTGAGCTGCGAGCGTCTCACGCCAGCGCTCACGCCCCCCATCAATAACGATCAGTGCATTGTTACGCGATACCACCGCCGCGAACTTGCCATCGCCACCCACAGCTGCTGACAGAGGCTCAGCCAGCGCTGCTCGCCAGATATCCCCCCCCGTACGCGCATCCAGGGCTGCCACCGCACCATCAGCTGACGCGACGGTCACCACATTGCCAGCAACATGGACCTCCAATGGCAATCCAGCCACATTGCCAACGCGCGCAGTCCATGCTTGCCGCACGCCCAGAACGGCCACATTGGCTCCGAGGTCGGCAGGCACAGGCTTAGACTTGTCGGCGCTCCACAAAGAACAACCGGCTAACGTGGCAGCCACTAGTGCTACCACCAGACCGCGCACAAACAATTGGTGCCCTGACCTTGCGTTGATAGGCGACGACATGGTTATTTGGACTCCGCAGGTGTTGCGGTTGAAGAGACAGCAGAAGCCACATTCACACCTTGCAGCGAGACACCCAGCGCGTTCAGCTTGATTTCCACCAGACGGCGGTACTCGACACTGTCTTCGAACCCCTTATATGCCTTGGTGTACTCAGCAATCGCGTCCTGACGCTTGTCCTGGAGCATCAGGACGTCACCCTTGCGGTCCGCCACAACAGAGGAGAATTCCGGCGCGAAACTGCTGGATAGTTGCTTGAGTGCTTCGTCATAGTTCTTTTGATCCATGAGCACACCAGCCAATCGCAACTTGGCCAAGGCCTTGAGGCCCTCGTCAGACGATTGTTCTGCAACCCACATAAGCGCCTCTTTGGTGCCTTCGACATTACCAGTGCCCTGCATGGCCTTGGCGAGGGTCAAGCCTGCCTGCCCAGCTTGGACAGTCCCTGCATATTTAGACTTCAGATCGGCAAAAGCTTGTTCCATGCGGACGTTATCGGCAGACCGCGCAGCCACATCCACAGCATCAAACAACGCAGCCGCCTGCGTGGCCTGCCGGGTTTGCCAGTACTGGTAACCGTTCCAAGCAGCCGCTGCACCTGCAACGACAATGACCACGGAGCTGATCAACGTGCCCCAGGTGTTCCAAAAATGCTTGAGCTGGTCTAGCTGCTCTTGTTCTTCAAGGTCGAGATGATTTGCCATGGAAAGTGATTGGGTTAGCGGGTGGATTGTAGGGTGGCCGACCATTGCGCGACCAAGTCCAGCGGGCGCTCGGTTTGCTCACCTGCGCCATCACGCAAGGCTTTGACAGTCACCATGCCACGAGACAGCTCATCATCGCCAAACACCAGCGCGTGCATTGCACCACTGGCATCAGCCTTCTTGAATTGCGATTTCATACTGCCCATGCCCTCCAGCGAAGGGGCCGCGTGCATCTGGACACGAACACCATGTTGGCGCAATTGCTCGACAGTAGCCACAGCCCGAGGTAACGCGGCCGCCGAAGGGACAATGGCATAGACGTCCGGAACCAGCAAAGGGGTGGCACTTTGCTGCTCCTTGAGCAACTCCAGTACCCTTTCGACCCCCAACGCCCAACCCACCGCCGGTGCGGCCTTGCCACCGATTTGTTCGATCAAGTAGTCGTAGCGCCCCCCACCGCAGATCGTGCCCTGCGAGCCCAACTGATCCGTCACAAACTCGAACACAGTGAGGTTGTAGTAGTCCATGCCACGCACCAGGCGAGGATTGACAGTCCAAGCTATCCCATTGGCATCAAGAATGGCCTTGACGGCATTGAAATGCGCCAAAGACTCCTGACCCAGAAAGTCAATCAAACGAGGCGCCGCTTCCACCAGCGACTGCATCGCGGGATTCTTGGTGTCGAGGATGCGCAGAGGGTTGCTGTGCAGCCGCCGACGCGCCTCCTCGTCAAGAGCATCGACGTGCTGTTCCAGATACGCGATCAATGCAGCCCGGTGAGCCTTGCGCTCGTCCGGCTGACCCAAACTGTTGAGTTCGAGACGCACGTTCTGCAGGCCAAGGTCGCGCCACAGGGCACTTGCCAGAAGAATCAACTCGGCATCGACCTCGGCCCCCGGAAACCCCAGTGCCTCGGCGCCGATCTGGTGAAACTGGCGGTAGCGTCCGCGTTGGGGACGCTCATGACGAAACATGGGGCCCATGTAGTACAGGCGCTTACCGCCGTCGTACAACATGGAGTGCTCTGCAACCGCACGCACCACACCAGCTGTCGCTTCGGGACGAAGCGTCAGCTGCTCCCCATTGAGACGGTCCTCAAACGAGTACATCTCTTTCTCGACAATGTCGGTGACCTCGCCCAATCCACGTACAAACAACGGTGTGGGTTCGACAATGGGTGTGCGGATATTGCGATAGGCGTAGCGCGCCATCAGGTCGCGCACCTTGGCCTCCAGCCACTCCCAACGGGCAGATTCCGGAGGCAGGATGTCGTTCATGCCCTTCACCGCAACCAGCTTCTCTGGTTTGGACGAGGGACTGCTTTTTTCGTTACTCACAGCGCTTCTTTTCTAGGTCTAGCGGAAATTTACATAAGCTGGACAGACCACCTCCCGAGGCTTTACGGTGCGGGTGGCTGCAGCACTACCGGTCAAGCAGCAGACACCCCGGCGCCAAAACGCTTTTCGATGTACTGCTCGACGATGCGATGGAATTCATTGGCGATATCGTCACCGCGCAGGGTCATTGCCTTCTCGCCATCAATGAAGACAGGGGCGGCAGGCGCCTCACCCGTCCCCGGCAGACTGATTCCAATGTCTGCGTGCTTGCTTTCACCCGGGCCATTGACGATGCAGCCCATAACTGCAACCCGTAGCGATTCCACACCCGGATAGCGCACGCGCCACACAGGCATTTGCGCACGCAGGAAATCGTCGATTTGCTTGGCCAGGTCCTGAAAGGTGGTGCTGGTGGTACGGCCACATCCCGGGCAAGCGGTAACGCTGGGCACAAAAACCCGCATGCCCAAGGCCTGCAAGATTTCGGATGCCACAACCACCTCTTGGGTACGCGCCTCGCCGGGCTGGGGTGTCAACGACACACGAATCGTGTCGCCAATACCCTCTTGCAGCAGCACAGACAATGCGGCCGCCGAAGCAACCGTTCCCTTGGTACCCATACCGGCTTCGGTGAGACCCAGGTGCAAAGCGTAGTCGCAACGGCGTGCCAACTCGCGGTACACCGAAATCAGATCCTGCACTCCGCTGACTTTGCACGACAAGATGATCTGGTTGCCGTCCATCCCCATGGCCTCTGCACGACGCGCAGATTCAATGGCCGATGTGATGAGGGCCTCGTACATGACCTGACGAGCCTCCCATGGATTGCTGCGGCGGCTGTTCGTATCCATCAGCTCAGCCAGCAACTCCTGATCGAGACTGCCCCAGTTGACACCGATGCGCACAGCCTTGTTCCAGCGCATGGCAGCCTCGATCATTTGACCAAATTGCTTATCGCGCTTGTCACCTTTGCCCACATTGCCAGGGTTGATTCGGTACTTGGACAAAGCCTGGGCGCAGTCCGGAAACTCGGTGAGCAGGCGGTGTCCGTTGTAGTGAAAATCGCCCACCAAGGGAACGTTCTCACCCATGCGATCCAGTTGCTCTCGGATGTACGGTACCGCTGCAGCAGCTTCTGGCGTATTAACGGTGATGCGGACAAACTCCGACCCCGCCTGAGCGAGCTCCTTGACCTGAATCGCGGTCCCAATGGCATCGACGGTGTCGGTGTTGGTCATGGACTGCACGCGCACGGGAGCATCCCCCCCCACGGTCACCACACGCGAACCCCAGACAACTTTCGCTTGGCGCGAACGTCTAGGTAAGGGCGAAGCAATCGCCACCGGCCCAAAATCAATCGGGGAGTTTTCCACTATTTCACCTCGAAACGCGCCACGTTTTCACGGGCGACCGCCGTCAGATCAAACGGCTTTCCTCGAACAACCACTTCCGTCGCGTCAGCGCGACCGACAATCACTGCCAGGGGCGTGGGTGCCGACACCGATACCGACTCTCCCGCCGCCAGATTGCGTTGCAACGCCAGTGCACCATTGGCATCGCGAACTTGCACCCATGACGCACCGCGCGCGCGCAGCACCAGGGGACCGGAGGGAGCATCTGCCGCGCCATCAGCGGCCGAAACAGCGCCCGCAGACACGCCACTGCCAGCGGCAGCAGGCGCTGGAGGTGCAGCGGTAGGTGGCGCAGCAGACACAGGCACCGAAGCCGCCGAAGCAGCGGCGGGCGATGCAGAAATAGATGCATCGGCGGGGCGCTCCACCGTTGGTGGCACCACTGCAGGTGCAGGCTCGGAGGCATTGGCCGGCAAAGCATCTGGCACCGCAACGGGCACTGGATCGGAAGAATCCCCTGGCGTGGAATGCCGAGGGACAAAGAACAAAACCAGAGCTCCCACCAACAGTGCAAGAACGACCAACACCACCGAACGCGAGCCGGAACCTGAACCCGCGAATGACACCGAAGAGGACGACGAAGATTTGCCGGCACTACCCTTCACAGGTGCATTGATACCCGCGCTGTCCACAGACAGACGAGGACTTTGACTTTGGGGAAGCAAAGACAAAATGGGCGCTGGGTCAATTTTGAGGGTACGGCAAACACTCGAAGCCAGCGCGCGCACAAATACGGTGTCAGGCAGCACTGTGTAGTTATCTGCCTCCAGGGCTTCCAACTTGCTGACGGGTACTTTCAACGCAACCGCCAGGGCTGCGATGTGCATGCCTGCCGCCTGCCGGGCCTCCTTGAGCAAGCCGCCCGCCGTCACTCCGCTCTCCACCACCTCACTCATTGAAAGCCCCACGTTCGTATGCACCCAGCTCCCTGGAATCCGGGAAGCGCTTGCGCAACTGAGCAGCCAGTTGCCTCATTGCCACGGTGTCGCCCAAAGCCCGCTCCACCTTGATGCCCAGCCACAACGATTCAGAGTTGGCGAAATCGCTGTTGTTGAGCCGTCGAATGTAAAACTGCGCACGCGACAACTCGTTGCGCCGCAGCAAGAGCGCTGCGAGGTGATAACCGACCACCGGATTCGCAGCATCGAATTCATAGGCCTTCAAGAAAGACTGTTCCGCTTCGGGAAACTGTCCCGCCCCTGACTGGCACAGGCCACGGGCCATCCACGTTTTGCCACGCGCTGTATAGGCGGGGTTGGCAATGGCTCGGACAAAATATTGGTCGGCCTCCACGTACTTTTGCTGCTGGCACATCAGCCAGCCATAGTTGTGCAGTACGTTGGAGTCATTTGCCCTTAGCGACAAGGCACGGCGGAAACTGTCTTCGGCCTGTGCATAGTCACTCAGGCGCATGTAAATCAGGCCACGAAGATTGAAAGCATCGGCATAAGAAGGATCTGCAGCCAGCGACTGCTTGACTTCATCCAGTGCGACCGCCGTTTGCCCCAATTCAAAATAGTTGGAGGCCAACTCCAGCCGGATGCGAGCGCGGCGCCGCGACTCAGGCTCATCGGACGGAGTCACCAAGCCTGCATCGGCGTCACTGACTGCAGACGATGCGTTTGTTGCACACCCCTGGAGCGCCCATATGCAAACCACCGCACTGCATGCCGTGAGTGTCCAGCGGCCAATATGCTGCCAGCGTCCAACCATTCCCGCCATGTAGAGCCTCCTTGAAGTTTGCCAACTGCCTGATCAAGTCACCGGTTTGAGCACGATTGTGCGCTGCTTTGCCATGCGTTCTGCGGCCCGGGTACGATCTTTGACATCCCCAGCCAATTGACCGCACGCCGCGTCAATGTCATCACCGCGCGTCTTGCGCACCGTGGTGATAATGCCCGCGTCACTGAGTATCTTGGCAAAGGCCTGCACCTGATTTTGCGGGGACCGCAACAGCCCTGATGCGGGAAACGGATTAAAAGGAATCAGATTGAACTTGCAGCGAATACCACTGCGCTTGACCAACTCGATCAGTTGGCGCGCATGCTCCGTCTGATCATTAACACCATCAAGCATGCAGTATTCGAACGTGATGAAGTCACGGGGTGCATGCGCCAAGTAGCGGTTGCAAGCGTCCAGCAACTCCTCGATCGGATACTTGCGATTGAGGGGAACCAGGTTGTCGCGCAGTGGGTCATTGGGTGCGTGCAGCGACACCGCCAATGCCACGGGACAGTCTTGCGCAAGGCGGTCCATCATGGGCACGACGCCCGATGTAGACACCGTCACGCGGCGGCGCGACAGGCCATACCCGTGATCGTCCAGCATTACTTTGAGCGCAGGTACTAATGCCGAATAGTTTTGCAGCGGCTCCCCCATGCCCATCATGACCACATTCGAGATCACACGGTCTTCAGTCTGCAAGCGCTTGCGCAGGGAGTGCTCTGCAAACCACAGCTGGGCGACGATCTCACCCGTCGTCAGATTGCGACTGAAACCCTGATGGCCCGTAGAACAGAAGCGGCAACCGACAGCGCAGCCCGCCTGCGATGACACACAGAGGGTTCCACGATCATCCTCCGGGATGAACACGGCTTCCACCGCGTTGCCATCACCCACATGAAACAGCCACTTCACAGTGCCGTCCGAGGACACATGCTCTGAAATAACGGGCAGTGCCTCGACCTGCGCGCAGCCCTTGAGCTTGTCACGCAAGGCCTTGGCCAGGTCGCTCATGGCGTCGAAATCGCTGGCACCGCGCTGATGAATCCAACGAAACAGCTGGGTGGCGCGGAAGCGCTTTTCCCCCAGCCGCTCGCAAAACGTCGCCAGACCGTCGAGGTCGAATTCCAGCAGATTCGTCGTGCTCATGGTGCCAAACCCACTGGAGACCAAGCATAGCTACCCCCATGACACGGGACTCCCACCAGGGTGGGTGCGGGCATGGGGAGTATCACCATCTCAGCGCGAGTAGATATTCAGGCCGGGGAAGAAGAATGCCACTTCGGCCTGTGCGGTTTCAGCGGCGTCGGAGCCGTGCACAGCGTTAGCGTCGATGCTGTCAGCGAAGTCGGCGCGGATGGTGCCAGCTTCTGCCTTCTTGGGGTCGGTTGCGCCCATGAGTTCGCGGTTCTTGAGGATGGCATTCTCGCCTTCCAGGGCCTGGATCATCACAGGGCCGGAGATCATGAAGTCCACCAGGTCCTTGAAGAAAGGACGCTCTTTGTGCACTGCATAGAACTGCTCGGCTTCCAGGCGCGACAGGTGGGCCATACGGGCTGCCACGACCTTGAGGCCGGCAGCTTCAAAACGAGCGTAGATCTGACCGATGACGTTCTTGGCCACTGCGTCGGGCTTGATGATGGAGAGAGTGCGTTCGATTGCCATGTTGATTTCCTGAATGGTTGTTGCTGTGATTCGTTTGTCCACCGGACAAAGCCTTCGATTCTAACCGGGGAGCGTAAAGGCAGGAGCACTCAGCGCCCACCACCTCCGCGCCGGGGACCGCCGCCACCGGGGCGTCGTTTGTCCTGGCGGTGGCGCGAGAGGCTGTCCATGCCGATGTAGCCCACCGACGTTTTCATCGGATCGGGCTGTGCCGAGCCCCCACGCTGGCGATCGCCCCCTGCAGCGTTGTTGCCACGGGCAGGGCCCTGGCCGCCATCGCGGCGCGGTTTCTGGCCACGGTGGCCACCAGGGACGGCTGGCTGCGACATGTCCCGACGCGAGCCATCACCGCGTGGTCCACCACGGCCACGGTTGCGCGGCTTGCCATTGCGCCCGCCAGCACCAGCCCCTTCAGGACGTCCCTCAACAGGCTCGGGGCGCCCAGCACCTGCGGCCTGAACCAGTGCGCGGATATCACTCTCGTCCAGTTCCAGCCAGGCTCCGCGCTTGAGGCCGCGCGGAAGCACCATGGCACCGTAGCGGATGCGGATCAGGCGGCTGACCGCATGACCCACCGACTCGAGCATGCGGCGTACTTCACGGTTGCGGCCTTCGGAGATGGTGACCCGGTACCAGCAGTTGGAACCCTCTCCACCACCGTCCTCGATGGAACCAAACGATGCCATACCGTCATCCAGGCGCACGCCGTCCAGCAGTTTTTGTTTTTCCTCGTTGCTCAGAGCACCCAGCACCCGAACGGCGTACTCGCGCTCCAACCCAAAGCGTGGATGCATCAGTTTGTTCGCCAGCTCGCCCGAGCTGGTGAACAGCAAGAGACCCTCCGTGTTCAGGTCCAGGCGTCCTACCGACTGCCACTTGCCCTGCATGAGCCGGGGCAGCTTGCGAAAGACGGTGGGTCTATTCTGGGGATCGTCATGGGTCACGACCTCGCCCACAGGTTTGTGATACGCGATTACGCGCGCCGGAGGGGGGTCGATGCGATAGCGGATCGGCTTGCCGTTGACCTTGACCTGATCGCCAAACTGAATGCGCTGTCCGATGTGAGCAGGTTCGTTGTTGACCGAGATCCGCCCCTCCAGGATCAATTGCTCCATCTCCAGCCGCGATCCCAGCCCTGCCTGGGCCAGCACCTTGTGCAGTTTAGGTGTCTCGACCTGCGGCAGCAGCACCCGCTTCTGCGGCACCGCGTCTGCGGAGGCATCTTCTTCGTCGAAACGACCGGACACTACATCCTCAAACTGATAGCCCTCAACGACAGGGGCAGCTCTGCGCTTGTCGCGCCCTGCCCCATCAGGACGCTGAGGCCGTTCACGAGATTCGCCACGAGGGGGCCTCCCTGCCTGCCGAGTATTGTCCTCGCCGTCGGCCGCCGATACGACCGCCTCAGGAGATATCGAGTCCATGGCGACCGCCTGCACCTGGGCTAAAGGCACCTCTGGCGCTGCAGCTTCCAACACAGGCGCCGAAGTACCGACCTGCATCGCCACCACAGCTTCAGGCACCGCTTCCTCGGCAAGGACAGCTTCCGCCTTTTTGCGAGGAGCCCGCTTGGCAGCCGGCTTTTTGGCAGCAGGCACCGTATCAGCGGCTTTCAACCCAGGCACTTCGGCCGGATTTTCGGAGGTCGAGTCGTTCATCAAGTATTTCCCTGGATACCACCCGGGGTATCAACATGGTCGTCGCGGAGATCAGTCTCCACATTCTGAAAAAAATCATCCACGGGCCGCTTACCACCCGTATCAGTCACAGCCTCCACAGACTCCACTGGCTCTTGCCCACCGACTTCGTGCGGCAAAACCGCCAGCAGATCAGGCTCACCCCCGATGGCTCCCTGGGCGGCGGCTGCCATGGCTTCCAACACATTCGCATTGCCTGTCGGGTCATCGAGCACCGGCAGTTGGTCCAGAGACTGCAGGCCCATATCGTCCAGAAACTGGCGGGTCGTGGCGAACAACGCCGGGCGCCCCACCGTTTCGCGGTGGCCAATGACCTCCACCCAACCCCGGTCTTCCAACTGTTTGATGATCAGGCTGTTGACCGTCACACCCCGAATGTCCTCGATATCCCCGCGCGTGACCGGTTGCCGGTAGGCAATGATGGCCAAGGTTTCCATGGTGGCCCGGGTGTAGCGAGGCGGTTTTTCGGGATGCAGACGGTCCAGGTATTCACGCATTTCAGGACGGCTCTGGAAGCGCCATCCCGTCGCCACCTGTACCAGCTCCACCCCACGCTGCGCCCAATCAAGCTGCAATTCCTGCAACAGCACCTTGAGGGTGTCGGAACCCAGCGCGTCATTGAACAACACCCGCAGCTCGCGCACGGGCACGGGCTGCTGCGCGCAGATCAACGCAGTTTCGAGGACCCTTTTGGCATCCACCGTGTTCATGGTTCAGCGATTCCTGGAAAAGTGCCACGCGTTGCAACGGGTGTCACATCAACAGCAGGGGCAATCATTGGTGCACCGCGCAATGGCGCTGGTGCGTTGGTAGAGCCCGGCGGGATTCCGGCTGCGGGCTAGGGCCGTCACGGCCGTTCAGGGCGCATTGTAGCCCAGGCCCCATTCTGACAGCGCCCGGCGCATATCGTCGGGTACAGGGGCACGGAACTCCAGAGGATCCCCCGTCACCGGATGCGCAAAAGCCAACCGGTAGGCGTGCAGGGCCTGGCGTTGCAAGGCCCCGACCGGCGCGCCACCGTACAAGGCATCGCCTACCAAAGGATGGCGCAGAGATGCCATGTGCACACGAATCTGGTGCGTGCGCCCGGTGTGCAAGGTGCACTGCACCCAGCAGCCACGCTCGCTTCCCTCCAGACACAGGAAATCCGTGCGGGCGGTTTTGCCAGGGTGTACCGCCAAGTCCACCACCGCCATGCGCAGGCGATTGCGAGGGTCCCGCCCGATGGGGGCCTCCACCGAGCGGGTCGCCCCCCCCGTCCAGGCACCATGCGCCATGGCCACGTACTGGCGCTTGACCTTGCGCTCGGCAATCAGCGCCACCAGGGCGTCCATGGTCGGACGGTCCCGGGCGACCACCATGAGACCGCTGGTGTCCTTGTCCAGACGGTGAACGATACCAGCCCGTGGCACCCGCAGTGCCTTGTCGTCGCGGGCCAGCAGGCCGTTGAGCAGGGTGCCGCTCCAGTTGCCTGGCGCAGGGTGCACAACCAAGCCTGCGGGCTTGTTCACCACCAGCAAGTGCTCGTCTTCGTACACCACATCAATCGCCATGGGCTCAGGCCGGAAGGCCTGGCTTTGGAGGGTGGGCCGCATCTCCAGCACCACCAGGTCACCAGCCTTGACCCGCGCGGCTGCCTTGAGAGCAGGCTTCCCATTGAGACTGACCAGCCCCTGGGCCAGCAATTGCTGAAGATAGCTGCGGGAGAACTCGGGAACCAGCTCCACCAGCGCACGGTCCAGCCGCTCGGCGTGCTGGCCTGGGCCCATCTGCAACGAGCGCAGCTCGCTGTCCGCGTCGGCCAGGGCTTCCGATTCATCGGCCAGCAGGAGGGAATCGCCCTCCTGCGCTGTCGTCGCCTCAGACGCTTCGGGACCACCGCCCGGCGAGTGATCCGCCATCGGACTCAACGGGATGGCAGATAGCGTGTGGGATCGACAGGCTTGCCCTGCCGGCGGATTTCAAAGTGCAGCTTGACGCGGTCTGCGTCGGTGTTGCCCATCTCGGCGATCTTCTGGCCCTTGCGTACCGCCTGGTCTTCCTTGACCAACAGGGTCTGGTTGTGTGCGTAAGCGGTGAGGAACGTGTTGTTGTGCTTCAGGATGACCAGGTTGCCATAGCCGCGCAGACCGGCTCCGGCATAGACCACACGGCCATCCGCCGCCGCCAGTACCGGGTCGCCCGCCTTGCCGGCAATGTCGAAGCCCTTGTTGCGTGCCTCGTCAAACCCGGCAATCAGCGAGCCCGATGCAGGCCAGATGAACGCCAGCTCATCCTCGCCCGCTGGCGCTGCCGCAGGTGCCGGCGTGGCTGGCGCCACCGCCACCACCGTGCCCGACGCAGCAGAGGCAGAAGGCTTGGCGCCGCTGGCGGCCGATGCAGGAGCCGCAGCCGGCGTGCTGGCTGGAGCGACGGAGGATGATGTGACCGGGCGTGTCACCACCCCGCTCTCAGAGGCCACAGCCGTCGGGGCAGCGGACGGCGGAAGCACGCGCAGCACCTGACCAACTTCGATCAGGTTGGCGTTTTCCAAATTGTTCCAGCGAGCGATGTCTTTCCAGCTTTGCCCAGACTCCAGGCCGATGCGAATCAGGGTATCCCCAGGCTTGACCGTGTAGTAACCCGGCTTGCCGGCGTTTTCTGCACCAGGCAAAGGCTTGACGGGGGTACCCACCACCACGCCCGGCTGTACTGCGGGCGCTGGGGCAGAAGACGACGAAGAGGTGCCCCGATCTTCCACAGGAGCCTTGTTCATGCGGGTGCCACAGCCGGAGAGCACCAGCCCCGCCATTGCCACGGTAAAACCCACCACAAGACCACGCGATACGAACATAAGCAATTCCCTTTACGCAATCCCCGATTTTAGGGGGACAAAATGCACGGGTTCGAGCACGTTTTGTTTCAATCCGTGCGGGGTTTTGTCGATCACCAGCAACATTTGCTGCCCGCCCGTCAGTGCCATGGGTGCCACCAGGCGCCCCCCCACGGCCAATTGATCACACCAGGCCAGCGGCACAGCATCGCCCCCGGCTGCGGCAATGATGGCCGCGTACGGAGCACCTTTGGCATAGCCGAGCATGCCGTCGCCAAACAGCAGGTGCACGTTGGCCAGGCGGAACGGCCGCAAGTTGTCGCGTGCCTTGTCGTGCAGGCCACGCAGGCGCTCCAGCGTGTACACCTCGCGGGCCAGCAGGCTCAGCACTGCAGCCTGGTAGCCGCAGCCCGTCCCAATTTCCAGCACACGGCCCAGCCCGCCATGGCGGGCGCTCTCTGCGCCCAGCAGCAGCTCACACATGCGAGCCACCACGCTGGGCTTGGAGATGGTCTGGCCCAAGCCTATCGGCAGGCTGGTGTCTTCGTAGGCCTGGTTGACCAGGGCACTGTCCACAAACCGGTGGCGCTCCACAGCGCCCATGGCCTGCAGCACGGGGGCCAACGTGATGCCGCCCGCCGCCAGTTTTTGCACCATCCGCGCCCGGACGGCCGACGAATCCAGCCCCACTCCGGCAGGTGCCGCGGCCACCGCCGGCTTCCGCTGTGCGGGGGAAGACGGCGCTACCGCTGGCTTACCCATGGCGGCGTTACCGGACACCGGCAGCTTGGCCGGAAACCCCGGGCGGCGCTGCATCACGCCCCGGGGGCGGCAGCCGCCCCCGCCGCCAAACGGGCGGCGGTCTGCGCCCAGTAGCCGAGGTTGTCGTGATCGGTCAGATCCACCTTGAGGGGCGTGATGGACACATGGCCCTGGGCCGTGGCGTGAAAGTCCGTGCCTTCTGCATCGTCCTTGGCAGCACCGGCACCGCCGATCCAGTACATGGCTTCGCCCCGGGGGCTTTCCTGCACGATGACCCGTTCCGCCGCATGGCGGCGCCCCAGGCGGCACAGCTTGGCCGGGCGCAAGGCCTCCAGCGGCATGTTGGGGATGTTCACATTGAGCAGCCAGGGGGTTTCGTTGACCAGTTGCTGCGCACGCATCTGCGCCACCAGTTCACGCGCCTTGGCCGCGGCGGCCTCCAGCTCGGCCCAGCCCTTGTCCACCTGCGAAAAAGCGATGGCCGGAACGCCAAAGAGATATCCCTCCATGGCCGCACCCACCGTGCCGGAATAGATGGTGTCATCGCCCATGTTGGCGCCATTGTTGATGCCCGATACCACCAGGTCGGGCCGGTAGCCCAGCAAGCCAGTCAGCGCGATGTGCACGCAGTCTGCCGGGGTGCCGTTCACATAGCGAAAACCATTCGCCGCCTTGTGCACATACAGCGGCGAATGCAGCGTCAGAGCGTTGGACTTGGCACTGTTGTTATGTTCTGGCGCAACGACCTCCACCTCGACCCCGTCGAGGGTCTTGAGCGCATCATGCAGCGCGACGATGCCGGGGGCCTGGAAGCCGTCGTCATTGGAAATCAGGATCTTCATGGTCTGGGTAGGGGTTGCAACGGATTGTAGGTGGGCAGGCCATTGCTGCGCCCGAGGGCGCCAGAGAAGCCGCCGCCGCAGCCCGTCGCTCGTGGGACATCCGGCACGCCAGCGCCCCACCTATCATGCGGGCCATCATTGACAAGACCGACCGACAGGAGACTTCCCCATGCATGCCTGGCTTTGCACCAACCCCACCGGCGTCGAGGCACTTGCCTGGACGGAGCTGCCCACCCCCACCCCCAAGGCGGGCGAGGTGCTCATCGAGATCAAGGCCGCCAGCCTGAACTTCCCCGACCTGCTGATCGTGCAGAACAAGTACCAGATGAAGCCGCCGCTGCCCTTTGTGCCCGGCTCGGAGTACGCGGGCGTGGTGGCTGCCGTAGGCGAAGGCGTCACGCACCTCAAGGTCGGCCAGAACGTGGCCTGCCTGTCGGGCACCGGCGGCTTTGGCACCCACACCATTGCCCCCGCAGCCCTGTGCATGCCGTTGCCAGACGGCTTTTCGCATGTCGATGCAGCCGCTTTCATCATGATCTACGCCACGTCGCACCATGCGCTGGTAGACCGCGCACAGCTCAAGGCGGGCGAGACCGTGCTGGTGCTGGGCGCTGCCGGGGGCGTGGGCACGGCCGCCATTCAGATCGCCAAGGCCATGGGCGCACGAGTGATCGCTGCCGCATCCAGCGACGAAAAGTGCGCGCTGTGCACTTCCATCGGAGCCGACGCGACCATCAACTACAGCAAGGACAACCTGCGCGAGGCCATCAAGACCCTCACGGACGGCAAGGGCCCCGACGTGATCTATGACCCCGTGGGTGGCGACTTTGCCGAGCCCGCGTTCCGCTCCATCGCTTGGCGCGGCCGCTATCTGGTGGTCGGGTTTGCGTCCGGCCCCATCCCGGCCCTGCCGTTCAATCTGGCGCTGCTCAAGGGCGCGTCCATCGTCGGCGTGTTCTGGGGCGACTTTGCCAAGCGCGAACCCAAGGCCAACGCCGCCATGATGGGCGAGCTGGCACAGTGGTATGCCCAGGGCAAGATCAAGCCCGTGATCGACCGCACTATGCCCATGGCCGAGCTGCCCGCCGCCTATGCCCACATGGGCTCGCGCGGGGTGATGGGCAAACTGGTCATGGTGAACTGACGGCCAGCCGCCCCCTTTGGAACGTGTGGGCAGATCTCGCAAGGGGTCCTCCCCATGTTCCTGGCTGGCATACCCGTGTGGCCCGGTGTGCCAGCACGCGCGGCGCCTTGCCTGTGTCACACTTGTGCATTCCAGCCTCCTGACACTGGTGCCCGCCCATGGCCGACCGACCACCTTCCGAGATCGCGCGCGAGACGCTCAAACAACTGGCCGCTCGCCGACTGGCCCCCACGCCAGACAATTACCTCGCGATCTACGATGAAATAGCGGGCATCCGCAGCCCGCAGCCTTTCCCCGAGGGACCGCTGAGCAGCATCCAGCGTGTGCTGCCCGGCCAGACACCTGCGCAAAAACGCCTGCTGGGCCAGTTCGAACGCGCCATCATCACCAAGGACTGGACATCGCTGCAAAGCGTGATGGTGGGTTACGCCAATCTGGGTCTGCACCCGGCCACGGCTTCCAAACCCATCGAGGTGGCCGATGCGCCCGCCGCACTGGGCGAACTGCCGGCCGAGTTTGCCGAAGCCCTGGCCCGCCTCATCGACAACACCCTGCCCGCCCTGGGTGACGACGATCCCCGCGTCATCGACATGGCGCAGCAGCTCATCACTTTTCTGCGCGAACCCACGCCCCTGGTGACCACCGCGCAGCTCATGCTGGGCAACTTCAGCTACCGCCTGTCGTTCGCCACCGAAGAACAAGCCTCCATCCGCGCGAGCCTGCTCGAGCTGCTGCACATGATCTTCGAGAACATCGCCGTGCTCAGCGTGGACGACCGCTGGCTGCAGGGTCAGGCCGAGGCGCTGATGAGTGCCTCGACCCCGCCTCTGACGCTGCGGCGGCTGGACGATGTGCAGCGCCGGCTCAAGGACGTGATCTTCAAGCAGACCGAAGCCAAGGCGCGGTCGCTGGAGGCGCAAGAACAGATGAAGGAGATGCTGGCCACCTTCATCGAGCGGCTGGCGCGCATCACCGCATCCAGCACCAGCTACCAGGGCACCATGGAGCGCTGCGCGGACCTGATCGGCAAGGCCAGCACGCTGCAGGAGATCGCCCCGGTGCTGCAGGAGGTGATGAGCGCCACCCGCGCCATGGCGCTCGACAGCCGCGTGACCCACGATGAGCTGCAGGACCTGCGCGAGCGCACCGAGGCCAAGCGCGCCGAGGTCGCCAAACTGCAGGAAGAACTGGACCGCGCCAGCGCCCAGGCCCGCCACGACCCGCT